>ERZ869909.78-NODE-78-length-141837-cov-9.089553_pt1 | contig 141837 bp, 123 predicted proteins | sample MGYA00520892_ERZ869909 | MGnify/ENA primary metagenome ERZ869909 (study PRJEB32215, sample SAMEA104723947) | bioreactor metagenome | biome: bioreactor; feature: anaerobic bioreactor; material: water | place: China | collected 2015-03-12 ... | reverse complement strand
AAATGGTGAATGGCTTGAAGTAAGATCATTGTGATTGATTACAAAGGGTAAATTCTTTATAATTGGTATGATTACGGGGCACGGTTTTATGATGCGCAGATTGCAAGGTGGCATGTGATTGACCCACTGGCGGAATTAGGAAGAAGATGGAGCCCTTATGTGTATGCTTTTAATAATCCTTTTTTGTTTATTGACCCTGATGGTATGTGGCCATATAGAGTTTCAAATGGCTTATTAATAGGAAATAATGTTACAAACAGGATTTCTTCGGAGACATCACGAGAACCAATGAATTCTATATCAGGGATGGTTCTACATAGAACTGTTAGCAGTAGCGCACAAAGCACTATTAATGCAATTGTAAGCTCAAAAGGTGCTGTAGGTTATCATATTATAGTAGATAAAGATGGCTCTATTACACAGATGAATAACTTTGATAATAGAGCAAATCATGTTGGAAGACCTACCGGAGATATTAGTAATTCCAATTCAATAGGGGTTTCTGTCGTTGGCATGTCATTAGACAAAGATGGGAATGTTGAAACAAATTGGCGGAATGTTTTTTTGGATGGGAAGATTTAACAACAGAGCAAATAATCAGTACTGCACATGCTGTCTCTGCCATTATGGATGAGTATGGTTTTTCAATGGATGACATATTACCGCATGAAGATGTTTCGAGAAAAACAGAAGGTGAAGGTCGAACTGTATTAAATGCAATCAGAGAAATGGTTAATGCAATCCAGAACCCACCAAAAGTTCTTGAAAAAGAAGTTAAAAACCAATATTAATCACAATAACCAAATGAAGTAAAACTCTAATTCTATGCAAAAACAGGTCGCAGTTTTATTTGTACCCTTGCTGCTTTTAAGTTGTGTTTTCGTTCAACATGAGAACACGAATTCTTCAGACGAAACGTTCACTCAGCAACAGGACGTATATGTTGGTTACCTTAATTTTAAGCTGATTGGGGAACTAAACAGAGAAAATAAAATAAAGGAAGAAAGTGCTGAGCGCCAGAAGTTTTTTGTTGAATGTAATGAATGGTACATTGAAGATAAGGATATTAATCAATTACTTAAAGATATGGAAAAGGTTGATGCTACTTTGGCCCATATGCTTTGTTATTATTATCCTTGTTGGTATAAAGGGCTTATTAGTAATGGAGAAAAGGAGTATGATATAACTATATATGCTCATTCAGTAGTTACTATTAGCAATAAAGACGAAACAATCTTCTTTATTCAAAAAGATAAGTCCAATTTGTTTATTGTCCCGTGTGATTGTTGCGAATAAACACAATAGCCCGGCAACCCCGGGCTATTCTTTTACATCAACGCCTGCAACTTAGTTTTGGTAATAAACGCATCCAGAAAGGTGTAAACCATCTTTTTTTCTTCCGGGTTTGTCTGCCATTATTATAATAAAGCGGTCAGACAGAGCTCGCCGGAACAAACGCATTTGGCATTTATTAAAGTAAGTTCTCCGGCTCGGTTCATTTTATCCACTTCCTCTATGCGGTGGAGCATCTCTTGGTTGATTTGCTTTTCCGAAGCACCAGTGTTCAATAAAAAGAAAAAAACAGTATTTTTTACCGTTCTACGTTCTTTGAACACCCTGTTTTGGACCAGGTGAGGCCGGCGAGAAAATCATTTTTTTTGGCGTAAATTGGGTAGCCTGTCCCGCGCAATGCGGGAATTAGGGGTCGCGGTTTTATGAGCCGCAGATTGCCAGGTGGCATAGTGTGGATACGTTGGCGGAGAAAGCCCCAGGCTGGTCGCCATATAGATACGCATACTTTATGTTTTGCCATTTGGTGAATTATAGCATCCGTGCGTGTGGCAAAACTTTGTTATGGCTCGGCTCTTCGGAATTGCGGTTATTTGGTTTTATCTTTTTCTCCAAAGCTCCTGGTCACGGCTTGTATGAATTACGGCAGAAACAACAACTGTTTTGTTTGTTTCATCAAAGGTGAAATGGATCATATAGGGGAAAACAGCCAAAACTGCGGTACTAACTTTATCATACCGAATATTGAATGCTGCAGGATTTTGTTTGATATACCTTACCGTTTCTCGAACGTCTGCCGTAAACTTTTTACCTAACCCATCCCTTTTTTTATTATACCAAGTGGCAGCTTCCCGAATATCTTCTTTTGCATGAGGTAGAATAATGGATTTATACATTACAATTCTTTATCTATATCATCCATAGCAGAATCAAAATCTATGGCAGAATCCGGATTTTGTTTGTAATCTTCAAGACGTTGTCTTACGATTTTTTTGTGCCATTCGGGAATTTCAGTCTCTTCTTGCTCAATCCCTTTATACTTACTTTTGAGTTGGTTCCACTCATTAATGGGTATAAAGACACCTGTTGTTTGTCCGGAACCATCAGATATATATTGTATGTTCATTTTTTCAAGTTTATGTTTTAATCAATACGAACTTTCATTATTCAAAAATACAAAATTATACAGCAAACCAAAAAAACAACCATGACTTAAAAGTGCTAAATGAAAAGAAAAAAGGCTGTATTTTTGGGCATTATACGCTCTTTGTATAACCTGATTTGGACCAGGTGAGGCCGGTGAGAAAATCATTTTTTTTGGCGTAAATTGGGTAGCCTGTCTCGAGCAATGCAGGAATTACGGGGCACGGTTATATGAGCCGCAGATTGCCAGGTGGCATAGTGTGGACCCGTTGGCGGTAGGGAGTAGGTTAATCAGAGGACAGGTCAAGCCCTGTCTCTATCATTTTATCCATGTGATAAAAAAAAAGGCCGGTCAAGACTGGCCCTTACAATCAGGTCTGCAATTTTTTAATGTCAACTTTAAGATTCTGGTTTTCATTCTGGTGGAAATTGCTCATCCTGGGTATAATGTATCCCGGGCAGATTGCCGGGTTTTTCCAGACTTTTTGCTATTTTTAAACTTCTTTCCTATGTCCCAAATCAATCACAACTACCAGTAGTATAGCATCTTGGATTTCATAGATTATACGATAATTGGCTACCCGAATACGAAAAGCATCTCTACCTTTCAGTTTTATAAAGCCTGGTGGTCGGGGGTTTTTGCCTAAATCCAGTATGGCGGTTTTGATATTAGAATAGTAGGGTTCCTGAACCTTTGCCAGGTTTTTCTGTGCTTTACGCTCTATGCGGACTTTATAGGTCTTCATTTTTCATGCGGGCTTCCTCAATTTCTTTAAACGCCTGTTCTGCATCTAAAGATTCCTGTTTCCCTTTCTTGGCTTCGTCATAAAGCTTAATATCTTCCAACTCTTCCAGGTCTTCCACCATTTTATTGTACTCCCTTATTGGGAGAATAACGGCCAGTTTGTTTCCGTGGTCATCTGTTACAAATTGTGTTTTCATTGCGAATAAGCTATTTGGGGGTTCTTAGCCAGGATTGCCAAATTTATTGATGTACTTCAAATCAAATGTCTGTTATAATACAAAGTTACGTAATTAAAGGACAAAATAAAACCAGATTGATTTGTGCTTGCTGTTATCTGAAAACTAAAACAATACCAACCACTTAAAAGTGTTCAATTAGAAGAAAAAACAGTATATTTGGCTGTTATACGTTCTTTGAATACCCTGTTTTGGACCAGGTAAGGCCGGCGAGAATAAGTGTTTTTTTGAGGTTTTCAGGGTAGCCTGTTCCGTGCAATGCGGGAATTAGGGGTCACGGTTGTATGATGCGCAAATTGGGAGCAGCCCTGGTCTGCTTCTTAAAACCCAGTCCACCTGCACAATCCACCCGTTTACAAAAAAAAGCCCCAACGGGGCGCAATCATTAGCACAGGGTGCAGCCCTGTGATGTAAAACGAAATATCCAACCTCAAGCCCCAACGGGGCGCAATCCAAATCTCGAACAAATGCCCCAGTCCTTAGCACGAAACTACATCCACATAACCTTTAGCACCAAAAACCGGGAACCCCTTATTAGTGCAGATATCCAGGAAGAACTCTTCAACTATCTGGGCGGTATCTGCAAAACTCTGGAATGCTATCCGGTAAAGGTTAGTGGGCATATTGATCATGTTCACGTACTTTGTCTATTGTCGCCAAAGGTTGCGCTGACAAAACTGTTGGAAGAACTGAAATCCCACTCCTCCAAATGGATAAAAACCCAGGGGGAATACTTCCGGAATTTCTACTGGCAGAACGGCTATGGCGCTTTTTCTGTAAACCCCACCGAGACAGAGGTTGTGGAGAACTACATCCTGAACCAGAAGGAACATCATCGTAAGAGAAGTTTTCAGGAAGAATATCTTGCCTTTCTGAAAAAATACAACGTTACTTACGACGAGAGGTATTTATGGGATTAGGAGGTTTTGATTGCGCCCCGTTGGGGCTTACGGGTATCGTATCCATGGAAATCCCGGGGCTACACCCCGGGTTGATGATTACGCCCCGTTGGGGCTGAACAACTGCATAATACATAAACCCGCAGTCGGTAGCAGAACACTCCCGAATAAACAGGTGCAGCCCGTTAATCCGCAATAAGCACTTCCGCGAGGCAACCACAACCAACGGATATGCCATCTTCCCTAAACGAATAGAACCTCCAAATAGCCCCAACGGGGCGCAATCACCAGCACAGGGTGAAGTAATGAAAATCAGGACATTCACCTTTAAGCCCCAACGGGGCGCAATCATTAGCACAGGGTGCAGCCATGTGATGAAAAACGGAAGATACAACATCAAGCCCCAACGGGGCGCAATCCAAATCTCAAACAAATGCCCCAGTCCTGGCACAAAATCCTGCCAATAATCAACCGGGGCAACACACCTCTCCTGTTCCTACCACTTCTATACATACCAAAGACCGCATCCAAATTTCTTCAGATGCGGTCTTCTATGCATTATCAAAAAGTTTACTTTTTCTTCTTTTTGTGGATATGGGTAGCATGTCCGAAGTACACTTCGGCGGCTTCCATAAGGGTTTCCGACAAGGTGGGATGCGGGTGGATGGTAAGCTCCAAATCGCGGGCCACCGCTGCCATTTCAATAGCCAGGGTAGCCTCTGCCACCATGCTGCCTGCCTCCTTGCCCACAAAACCGGCTCCCAGTATGCGATCGGTCTCCGGATCGATGATGAGCTTGGTAAGCCCGTTCTTCAGCCCAAGTGTAACCGCTCTGCCCGATGCTGCCCAGGGAAACCTTGCCACTTCTACCTTGATTCCCTTCTCGCGGGCTTCATTTTCGGTAAGGCCGGTCCAGGCAATTTCCGGGTCGGTGAATACCACCGCCGGGATGGCTTTGGGCTCGTAGGCGGTTTTGTGGCATGCAATATGCTCGGCGGCCACACGCCCCTCGTGCGAGGCTTTGTGTGCCAGCATGGGCTGACCCGCCACATCACCAATGGCGTAGATGTTCTTCACATTGGTGCGTCTTACCAAATCAACCTTTACAAACCCTTTGTCGTCGGTTTCAATGCCGGCAGCCTCCAGGCCTATATTGCGGGTGTTGGGTTTTCCACCAATAGCCACCAGGATTTTGTCGAAGCCCTGCTTACTGGTGCGTCCGTCTTTGTCTTCAAAGGATACCTCCAGCCCTTTCCCCTTTTTCTCAACACCGGTAACCTTGGTATTGAACAGGGTGGTTTGCATCAGGTCCTTGCGTTCTTTTTTAAACACATCGCGCAGGTCCTGGTCCAGACCGGGCAGGATATCGGAGGTGAACTCCACGATGGTGATATCGGAACCGAGCGATTTGTAGATCACGCTCATCTCCAGTCCGATATAACCTGCTCCTACCACCAGCAGTTTTGCAGGAACATCTTTCAACTCAAGGGCATACTCGGCATTCATCACCTGCTCGCTGAACTCTACCCCGGGCAATCCGGAAGGAGAAGCACCCGTGGCGATGATCAGGTTTTCGAAAGCAATCTCAGATTTGTCGCCCTGAGCAGAGGTAAACTCCAGGGTATGGGTTCCGGTAAGCTTTGCCATCCCTTGCAGATACTGCACTTTGCGGGCTTTGGCCAGCTGCCCCAGACCGCCGGTAAGCTGCTTCACCACCGACTGTTTCCACTCTCTCACCTTGCTGATATCTACCTTCACTCCGCTGAATGTTAAGCCCCATTCTGAAGCTTTGGCGGCTTCGTCTTTTACTGCGGCCAGGTGCAGCAGAGCTTTGGTGGGGATACACCCATGAAAAAGGCATACCCCGCCCGGGTCGGGCTTAGGGTCGATGAGGGTTACCTCCAGGTCGAGATTGGCAGCCTGGAAGGCCGCGGCATAACCGCCGGGGCCGGCTCCCAGTACTACAACTTGTTTTTTATCTGCCATGATTAATTATCTTGATCTTTTAAAACATTGTCAATAAAGGATTTTGCATTGCGTCGCACAGCCAGCGCAGGAAACGAGCACCATCGGCACCATCAATCAGTCGGTGGTCGTAAGAGAGCGACAAGGGAAGCATAAGCCGGGGCTTAAACTCTCCATCCATCCAAACGGGTTCCATCTGCGAGCGCGATACACCCAGGATGGCAACTGTAGGCCGGTTTACGATGGGGGTGAAATGCGTTCCACCAATACCGCCCAGGTTTGAAATAGTAAAGTTGGCTCCCTGCAAATCGTCCGGACGGATCTTTTTGGTGCGGGCTTTTTCGGCCAGCTCATTGAGCTCAAGCGACAATTCGGTGATACTCTTTTTGTCGGCATCACGAATTACAGGCACCAGCAGTCCACGGTCGGTATCCACAGCCACTCCGATATTCACAAAATCCTTGTAGATCACCTCTTCGTTCTTCATATCGAGGCTGGCATTGAATTTCGGAAACTTGCGCAAAGCAGTGGCAGAAAGCTTGAGCAGAATGGCCGTAACCGTTAGCTTGGCACCCTGTTTCTCCACAAAGCGGGAGTATTCCTTGCGGAAGTTCTCCAGCTCAGTGATATCGGCCTTATCGAACTGAAACACATGGGGTATGTTCTGCCAGGATCCGGCCAGCGATTTGGCTGTGATCTTGCGGATGGTATCCATCTTTTCTCTGCGGATGCTTCCCAGCTTGCTGAAGTCGGGCAGCTCATAATCGTCGGCAAAGGTGGCTCCTGAGGCAGGACGGCTTTGCAGCTGCTGCTTGGCCCATGCTTTCACATCAGCTTCCAGCACTTTGTCATTGGGGCCGCTACCTTTCACAAGGGTAAGATCTACTCCAATTTCACGAGCCAGTCTTCTTACAGCAGGAGAAGCGTGGATGTGGGAAGCAGGCTTATCACTTACCTCTCCCGAAACTACAACAGGGGCAGAAACTGCAGGTTGTTCAGCCCTGGCAGGCTCATCCTGACCAGCAGGCTCCTGTTTCTCTGGCTTTTCTTCTTCCTGTTTTTTGTCTTCACGGGCTGATTTTTCTTCAGGTGCGGTTGCTTCCTGGGCCTGGGCACCGGCATCGGCAGAAGCTTCTGTATCAATCAGAAACATCACCTCTCCTACTTTTACAGACTTTCCGGTACTTACCCTTATTTCCTTCACAACACCCTCAACCTCAGCGGGCAGTTCAAAGCTGGCCTTATCACTTTCCATCTCTGCCAGCACATCGTCGGGGCCTACTTTATCGCCAACCGAAACAAGTACATCCAGTACAACGGCTGCGGTAACATTATCAGCGATTTCCGGCAATTTTATTTCTTTGATCATATCTGGAAAATTTTAAATCTCTGTTGGATTGGGTTTGTTACTGTCTATATTGAAATCCTTGCGGGCCTTGAGAATGGCTTTCTTATCGAGCTTGCCATTGCGATACAGGCTATACAGGGTAGCATAAGCCACATGGCGATCGTCAACCTCGAAATAGTCTCTCAGTGCCCTGCGATTGTCGCTACGTCCGTATCCGTCGGTACCCAGTACGGTGAGCCCACCGTGGAAATACTGCGATACGGTTTGCGGGATGGCTTTCATATAGTCGTGGGCGGCAAGACATAACCCATCTTCGCCTTTCATACATTGCTCAATATAGGTAAGGCGTGGCTCCTGATCCGGGTTGAGGCGATTCCAGCGATCGGTTTCACGGGCATCTTCGTAGAGCTCCTTGTAGCTTGTAACACTCCATACATCCACACGCACATCGTAATCCTTCTCGATCATGTCGGCAGCACGGAGCACCTCGTTGAGGATGGCACCGCTACCAAAAAGGTTTACCTTCTCCCCTTTTTTCTTGTCAGATTTGCGGAACTTATACATCCCCTTGAGAATACCCTCCTCTACCCCACTGGGCATGGCCGGCATTTTATACTTCTCATTGAGTACGGTGATGTAATAGATCAGATCTTCCTGGTCTACAAACATGCGTTGCATACCGTCTTTTACAATCACGGCCAGTTCGTAGGCGAAGGCAGGATCGTAGGCTTTCACCGAGGGCACGGTCATGGCAATCATATGCGAGTGACCATCCTGGTGCTGCAAACCTTCACCCGCAAGGGTTGTACGTCCGGAAGTACCTCCGATCATGAAGCCGCGGGCACGCATATCGGCAGCGGCCCAAACCAGGTCGCCGATGCGCTGGAAGCCGAACATGGAGTAATAAATAAACATGGGGATCATGTTTACACCATGGGTAGAATACGCAGTACCAGCGGCATTGAAGGATGCCATGCATCCGGCTTCGGTGATACCCTCTTCGAGGATGGCGCCATCTTTGGCTTCCTTGTAGTAAAGGAAGGAATCTTTGTCAACGGGCTCGTAGTTCTGTCCGATATGTGAATAAATACCAAACTTACGGAAAAGAGCATCCATACCAAAGGTGCGCGATTCGTCGGGTACGATGGGCACTACCAGTTTACCCATATTTTTGTCGGCCATCATTTTGGCCATCAGGTTCACCATGCTCATGGTAGTGGCCAGTTCGCGATCGCCGGATCCTTCGAGCAGTTCCTGGTAAACTTTTTCGTCGGGCAGGGTAATGGGGGGAGCTTCGGCCACCCGCTTGGGCAGATAACCCCCTAGCTCATCACGACGTTTCTTCATGTACTGAATCTCTTCACTGTCGTCGGCAGGCTTGTAGAAGGGAGCCTTACGGGCTTCTTCATCGGAAAGGGGAATGCCGAAACGGCTGCGGAACACCATCAATTCTTCCTCGTTGAGTTTCTTTTGCTGGTGGGTAATATTGCGTCCCTCACCCGCTTCGCCAAGACCATAACCTTTGATGGTTTGCGCCAGGATAACTACCGGGGCACCTTTATAATTTACGGCCTGATGGTAGGCATTGTAGACCTTTTTAGGATCGTGGCCACCGCGGTTGAGCTTTTCAAGCTGCTCATCAGAATAGTTTTCTACCAGCTTGAGCAGCTTCTCACTGCGCCCGAAGAAGTCCTTGCGGATGTATGCTCCTGAAGAAACAACATACTTTTGAAACTGCCCGTCGGGTGTTTCTTCCATGGCTTTGAGCAATTCGCCGGATTCGTCGGCAGCAATCAGAGGATCCCAGTCGCTGCCCCAGATCACTTTGATCACTTTCCATTTGGCTCCTTTGAAGGCAGCTTCCAGCTCCTGGATGATCTTACCGGTACCACGCACTGGCCCATCCAGACGCTGCAGGTTGCAGTTCACCACAAAGATCAGGTTGTCCAGTTTTTCGCGGCTGGCAACGGTAATGGCACCCAGCGATTCGGGCTCATCCATCTCACCATCGCCCATAAAGGCCCAGATCTTTTGATTGGTTTTGGGCTTCAGACCCCGATCTTCCAGATACTTGTTGAAACGAGCCTGGTAGATGGCCATAAGGGGCCCCAGACCCATTGACACGGTGGGAAAACGCCAGTAGTCGGGCATCAGGCGCGGGTGAGGATAGGAGGGCAATCCTCCATCCTTGCGAAGCTCCTGACGGAAATTGTGCAGATCGGTTTGGCTAAGTCTTCCTTCCAGAAATGACCGGGCATACAAACCGGGCGATGCATGTCCCTGGAAATAAATAATGTCGGCCGGATCATCCTTGTCGCCACCGCGGAAGAAGTGGTTGAAAGCAACCTCCAGCAGAGTAGCAGAAGAAGCAAACGTAGAGATATGCCCACCGATACCTTCGGACTCCAGGTTGGCACGAACTACCATAGCCATAGCATTCCAGCGGATGATACTCTTGATGCGTCGCTCAATCTCCCGACTGCCGGGATAAGGAAGCTCTTTGCGAGGTGAAATACTATTGATGTAAGGGGTATTGCCCGGACAGCGAAAGGTAATACCTTCCTTGTGGGCTTTGTTTTGCAGCAAGGCAAGAATTTCGCGAACACGCTCTGGCTCCTCATGCTGAATAAGATACTCCAACGACTCCAGCCACTCCTTGTTTTCAATGTCGTAATGTTCTTTTTTGCTCATGGAATTTATGTTTGAAAATGATAACTATTCTATCGTCAGTCGACCCCAAACCCGGTGGGCTTGTCAGAAACCAAGTCCCTGAACAACAGATATTGTATTGATACTAAATAATTTAATTAGGCACAGGTTAGTCTTATTGTTTTGACTATCCCATTGATAACACATAACCCCCCTTATTGGTTCATAAATGGCATACAAAAATGCCATCCTGAAAAGCATAAACATATCCCGAAGCAGCGAAATCTGATCAGTTGCTTTCAGCATCTCCATGAACGGCCAAGGGCCTCATTGCAGATACGCCGGTAAAGAACAACGATGCGTAAGCTCCAGTACGATTTCAAAAGCGAAACCATGCACTCTCTTGTAAGGGCATGCATCATACAGGGGAGATTACCCGGTGAAATCCGTGTCAGCACGGTAAACCCACTGAACCTTGTCTGATACATTTGCTGCCATTACCATCTTCAACCCATAAACCTATACAAAAGATAAGCTCTGGCATTGTATTTGTCATCACAAGCGCTCAAGGCAAATCCACAAACTCCTAACCATCATTAAAACGAACTGAAATGAAAAAAAGACTTACTAACATTGTAACATTAATAGCCATTGCAGCATTTATGTCGAGCTGCGTTTCTATGTCGAGCCTGCAAACTGCAAGAGTAACTGAACCGGGTGAATTCGGGGTAGGGCTTAGTGCAGGATACATCAATACCGAAATTGATCTGGGAGACGATGAGTCCATCTCACTAAAGGCTCCTTATTTTGAGCTTGCTGGCAGATTTGGCATTACCGAGAGGCTTGACCTGGGCGCCAGGCTTGGCTTGATAGGCACTGCGGGTCTGGACCTTAAATACCAGTTCATCGGCGACAACGTGTCTCCTTTTGCCTCAAGTGCAGGTTTCGGAGTATCGTATGTGTCAATCAGCAGCTCCGATTCTTCGGGTGATTCGTCCAACAAATCAGAATCGAACCTCATTGATCTGACTTTTCCCGTAACTTTTTCCTATCATCCCACAGACTTTCTGGGATTGTATGTAGCACCCAAGTATGTAATGCGTTTAAACAACTACACCGTTAACGGGGAAAGCAACAGCCAATCCAGTGGATGGCTGGGAGCCACCACAGGTATCAGAATGGGACGCAAAAATGCATTGTTTGTTGAATACTCCTACTTCGGCTCGGGCAGCCAGGAGTCTGCTTTCGGTCAGTTTATGATTGGCCTGGGGTTCAACATCAAATAAACCCACCAAACAATACCAGACAAGAACTGCTTCTCTGCAATGTGAACCACCGGATTTGCCGGTTTGCATTGCAGAGAAGCAGTTTTCTTTTGCTTTAAACCCTTCAAGATCAGCACAAAAACCAACCTGCATCTATACGCGCACTATGTTTTCTCATCAGCGTGTTTTGCCGTTGGGGAAACCCAATGAAAAAACAACTCCCCAAAGAAGTTTATCCCGGATGCCTATTGCGGTTTTTGTGAAAGCTTTTTGAGCGAGAAAATGTCCTTTCGCCGGTCCTTAAGATTTCTTACGGCGCCAAATTCATGAAGTTCGCGTAAGGCGTCCAGTTCCACATCCACGATCAGTATCATTTCGGTATTGGGTGTGGTTTCAGCTTTTATGCCATTGGATGGAAAAGCGAAATCGCAGGGGGTAAACACCATGGATTGAGCATACTGAATATCCATATTGTGCACATTGGGAAGGTTACCCACACTGCCGGCAATGGCTACATAGCATTCGTTCTCAATGGCGCGGGCCTGTGCACAGTGCCGCACACGGCTGAACCCGTTTTGTGTATCAGTAAGGAAAGGAACGAAAAGAATGTCCATACCTTCATCGGCCAGCAGGCGGCTCAACTCGGGGAACTCAGAGTCATAGCAGATCAGAATGCCGATTTTGCCGCAGTCGGTATCAAAAGCCTTAAGCTGACTCCCCCCCTGCAAGCCCCATACGCGGGCCTCATCGGGCGTAACATGCAATTTCTCATACCTTTCAAGGCTGCCATCGCGCCGGCAAAGATAACCCACATTGTAAAGGGCATTATCGCGCAGCTCGGGCATACTTCCGGTTATTACATTGATATTATAGGAAACAGCAAGCTCTGAGAACCTCCTGGTGGTTTCTTCGGTATAATCGGCAAGCATACGTATGGCTTCGGGTTCGCTGAGGTGATTGTAGCGGGCCATGAGCGGAGCATTAAACAACTCTGGAAACAATGCAAAATCGCAACGATATCCTGCCACGGCATCAATGAAATACTCGGCTTGCTGCATCACTTCGTCCAGATCTTTATAGGGACGCATCTGCCACTGTATCAACCCCAGACGCACTACGTTTTTCCTGTTTTCCACAAGGTCGCTGGGCTTTTCATAATAGATATTGTCCCATTTGAGCAGCACGGCATATTCATTTTTATGCTCCTGCCCTTCCAGGTAGGCCCTCAGAATGCGTGAGGGATAAAAATCGTTGGAAATATGAAAATTCAGAATGAAGTCATCGAGTTCTTTGCGTTTAACCTGTTCAATGTATTGTTTGGGAGTAAACTCTTCGGCATGATGGCGGTAGTTTTCCAGCCGACCTCCTACTACAATACCTTTTAGGTTGTAAGTCTCACATAATTCCTTTCGGTAGTCATAGAGCCTCTGTCCAATCCTCATTCCCCTGTAATCGGGTACAACAAACACATCCAGGCCATACAGCATATCTCCCTCTTCGTTGTGCGAGTCGAAGGAATAATCGTTGGTAATTTTCTTAACGGTATGATTATCGGAATATTTATCATAATCCACAATAAACGACAAGGCGCAGGCTACAATCTTCCCATTGCTCTTTATCACTACCTGTCCTTCCTGAAACAGGCGGATAAGCCTTCGTATAGCCGGCTTCTCCCACCAGGGATTAATACTGCCCTCATAAGCCAATTGCATGGCCTGGCTGAGTTCCTTATAATCTTCAAGTTGCAGGTATTCCAGTTCCAGGTTTTCTACTTCGTTTACGGTCATAGCTAGTCAGATCATTGATACAAAATAATTATAAATATACCCAGGTTTTTTTAATCCAGCAGGATGATAATGGGTAATTCCATATGTGCGTTTGCAATGCATCCTTAGAAAAGGCCAGTGCTTTAACGCCTTGCGGTTACAATTCCCGGGCACTCAATTTTTCCTTATACATGTGAATGTTTTCCTTAATGCCTGGGTCGAGATTGGGCTCCACAATATCGGTGTATTTCTTCATCTCTTCATAAATAATCTTCGCCACAATATATCGTGCCTCCTGTTTGTCGTCAGCTGGAACTATATACCAGGGAGCATGAGGCAGGGAGGTTTGATTGATGGCCTCCTGGTAGCTCACCCAGTAATCATCCCAGAGTTTGCGTTCACTAAGGTCGCTGGGGGCAAATTTCCAGTTTTTGTTTTCTTTTCGCAACCTGCGAAGCAGACGCAAGCGCTGCTCCTCCTTGCTCAGGTGCAGAAAAAACTTAAAAACGATAATGCCATTCTCTGCAATATGCTTTTCAAAGTTTCGGATTTGCTCAAACCTCCTTTCCCAGAAATCAGCAGGGATATCTTCAACCTTCTCAACCCGGGGTATATTCTCATTGAGCAGGTATTGGGGATTGACCCGGGTAACCAGTACATTTTCGTAGTGGCTGCGGTTGAAGATGGCGTATTTGCCTTTCATGGGCAGGGCAACGTAATGCCTCCAAAGGTAATCATATTGCAGTTCCTTACTGGTAGGGGGTTTGAAGCTATGCACCACTACCCCGCGCGGATTAAATTTACTGAACGTTTCACGTATCAGGCTGTCCTTCCCCGAAGTATCCATACCCTGCAAACATACCAGCACGCCATAGCGGTTGTGGGCATACATCACATCCTGCATCTTGCTGAGTTTTTTACCCACCTTTTTCAAAGCATTCTTTTTATCCTGCTTGGTAAGGTCGGTTTCCATGCGGGTGGGAATATCGGCCAGTACCACCGGCCGGTCAACGATAAAATCGCCGGGCATCACATTTTTCATACGTCTGCAATTAATAGGTTCATAATGCGGTTATTTGCAAACAGTGAGTGGTTTTTTCCAGGCCCTAAGCCAGAAGGCAAAAGGGTCATTTATAAGCCATCAGCCACTGTGCCTTATCCGGTGCTGTATGTTGCAACTACTGCCGAATGAGCTGCTGACTTCACCCATAATCCGGTGGTATCGGTATGCAGGGGCACAAAGTTATCATCCACGATTCCTCCCCATTTGCGATGAGCAGAATACATAAGCAGGTTTATCCTTTTGCCTGCCAGCTCAGGAATCAGGGTTTCTTCATCTGAAGCAGAAAAATTTAAAACTGCCAGCAGCCATGCATCATCGCTTTTATGGATTAGCACCAGTGTTTTCTCTGGCACTGCTTCACGGGCCAGAAAATTATCGCGCTCCCCCTGGAGCAGCTTATGCTTTTTCCGCAACGCAATACATGCAGTGTAAAAGGCCAGCATCGTTTGTTGCTGTTTATCTCCAGAAAAGTTCCACCTTAGCTTTGAGGCGTGAAAAGTTTCTTCCAGCGCCGGATCAGGAGGCATACCTCCTTTCATAAAATCACGGTATTCTCTGCGTCGGCCTTTACGTACCTGCTCCAGCAGCTGTGGGTCGCCATGATCCACAAAAAACAGAAAAGGGGCTTGCTCACCATACTCTTCGCCCATAAAAAGCATAGGCACAAAGGGGCTGAAAAACATTGCTGCTGCAGCAAGTTTAAGACTTTCAAAACCTAGCTGCGCACTCAATCTGTCGCCCCAAAGGCGGTTTCCCACCTGATCGTGGTTTTGGGCATATATCACAAACTTATGCCCAGGCTCCCCTATGGTGGGAGTGCCATACACCCTTTTTCGATGCAGCGAGTAACTGCCATTGTAAACAAAGGCATGATTGTAGGACTTACACAAATGCTGCAGCGAGCCAAAATCGCTGTAATAGCCATTTTTTTCGCCCGTAAGCAGGGCGTGCAGTGAATGATGCCAATCGTCGGTCCATTGCATATCAAGGCCATACCCGCTTTTGCAGGTAGGGGCGATGAACTTAGTGTCGTTGAGGTCGGACTCTCCAATCAGGAAGTGCCTTGCTCCTGAGGTTCGATTGAGCTGTTGCACTGCCAGGCTAAGCTCCTGGAGTATATGCCGTGGGCTTACATCTTGCATGGCATGCACCGCATCCAGACGCAATCCATCTACATGAAAATCGCGTAGCCACATCAGGGCATTCTCCAGAAAGTAGCGGCGCACCCCATCGCACCAGGAATCATCAAAATTGAGGGCTTTGCCCCAGGGTGTATTGTACTTTGCGGTAAAATAAGGTCCGTAATGTCCCAGATAGTTTCCTTCGGGACCCAGGTGATTGTATACCACATCAAGGATCACAGCAATGCCATGCTCATGACAACGTTTAACCAGACGGGCAAACGCTTCAGGCCCACCATAAGAGTGCTGCACTGCATAGGGATACACCCCATCGTAGCCCCAGTTTCGCATGCCCGGGAAAGCGGCTACCGGCATGATCTCAATGGCATTAACACCCAACTGCTGCAGATAGGATAATTTCTTTTCCACTCCGGCAAAGGTGCCCTCAGGAGAAAAAGTGCCCACATGCAGTTCATAGATGATCAAACTGGTGTCGTCAGCACCTTTCCAATCTTCACACCGGATTTTGCGTATTGCCCTCAGATCAACCACCTCCGAGGGTTTGTGCACACCATCGGGCTGCGACAGGGAAGCCGGATCGGGTAAGAGTTCCTTGCCGTTGATCCTGATGCCATAACGATCGCCCGGCAGGATGTGCTCGGCTACTGCCTGCCAGTAACCGTACTGCATCTTCTGCAAAGGCAATGTGGGCTTGCCTTCTGTCTCCAGGCTAACCTTGCGGGCATGTGGAGCCCAAACCAGTACCGATGCAGTACCGTCGGAACCAAAGTTCAATCCCAATGTTCGTGATTGTATAAGGCTTGTATTCATAATTACGATCTTTGATGACAGTCTTCACAACCAACGTTCTTCCATTCTGGTGCAGCCAGAAGATTCGGTCAGGGCTCCTGCCTCTTGTTCTTAAAAAGAATTACCGATCTCCCCTCAACAGTTACCACATGCCCAGCTCGGAAAGATTCAAAAGAGTTCTCGTTGCAAATACCAGTGTATGTATCCAGCACCCGGTGCCATGGGCTGCCCCATTCGGCTGGTGGGAGTTTGAAATCAATCGCCTTATGGTGGGTATTGAATATGATAAAGAAATTATCGTCAACAATGGGAAGTCCTTCATCGGTGCGGGATTGTATCCCATCGCCGGAAAGGTAAACACCAATAGATTTTACCTGGTCACTTTCCCAATCGGCAATGGTCATGATACGGCCTTCGGGTACAAACCACTCAATATCCTTTACCCCCTTGCCGTTAATGGGCTTGTACTGAAACCATTGCAGGCGAGAGAAAACATGGTGGTTCTGCCGCAAATGAATGAGAGCTGAGGTAAACTCCAGCAATTTCTTATCTGCATTGTCCCAGTCAATCCATGATATCTCATTGTCCTGGCAATAGGCGTTGTTATTTCCACCCTGAGTGCGGGCGAGCTCATCTCCTGCCACCAGCATAGGTATACCCTGAGAAAGAAACATTGTTGCCAGGAAATTGCGCATTTGCCTCTTACGCAAAGCAGTAATTTCAGGATCATCGGTAGGGCCTTCCGCTCCGCAATTCCAGGAGCGGTTGTGGTTCTCCCCATCTCGGTTGCCTTCGCCATTGGCCATGTTGTATTTCTGGTTGTACGATACCAGGTCGCGAAGGGTAAAACCATCGTGGGCGGTTATGAAATTGATACTGGCTACGGGACGTCGCCAGTCGTCGTAGTAAAGGTCGGAGCTACCGGTAAATCGCCAGGCAAAATCGCCGGGGGTACGAGCATATCCACGCCAAAAATCGCGCATTACATCGCGGTAGTGGCCGTTCCACTCGAGCCACCCCTGGGGGAAATTCCCTACCTGGTAACCATTTTCGCCCACATCCCAGGGCTCAGCAATAAGTTTTACCTGCGAAAGCACAGGGTCTTGATGCAACACATCAAAGAAAGACCCCCACTTGTCCACATCGCTGAATTCACGCGCCAGTGCCGAAGCAAGATCGAAACGGAAACCATCCACATGCATCTCAGTAACCCAGTAGCGCAGACTATCCATGATAAGGCGCAATACAGTGGGATGTACCGTGTTGAGGGTATTGCCCGTACCGGTATAATCCATGTAAAACCTCTTATCGTGATGCTTCAAACGGTAATAAGCTGCATTGTCGATACCACGAAAGCAAAGGGTTGGACCCAGTTCGTTGCCTTCGCCGGTATGATTGTATACGACATCAAGAATCACCTCAATTCCGGCTTCGTGCAACGACTTCACCATATTCTTGAACTCATAGATCTGGTCGATACCTTGTTGAGTGGAAGAGGAGTAGGGAGGATGAGGCGCAAAAAAATTGATACTGTTGTAGCCCCAGTAATTCACAAGTCCCAGATCTACCAGGCGCCGGTCGTGAATAAAGTGATGCACCGGCATCAGCTCTACAGCATTTACGCCAAGGCTCTTCAGGTAGGCAATTACATCAGGATGACGCAGAGCAGCATAGGTGCCGCGTATCTCATCCGGAATACCAGGGAAGCGCTGGGTAAACCCCTTTACATGCAGCTCGTAAATAACAGTTTTATTAAGTGGGATTTTTAGCTGGGTATCTCCTTTCCAGTCAAAGTGATCATCAATCACTATAGCCTTAGGCACAAAAGGCGCGCTATCAGTATCACTGAAGGTTAAATCCTTTTGTGCATGCCCGTATCGATATCCAAATAAGGCATCATCCCAGCGCTCCATACCACTGAGAGCTTTTGCATACGGGTCGATACAGAGTTTATTGGGATTGAACCGATGCCCGGCAGCCGGGTCGTAAGGACCATGCACCCGATAACCATACAACTGACCGGGCTGCAAACCCGGGATGTAGATATGCCACTGATTGTAGGTGCGATCCGGAACAGGAATACGATGGGTTTCTACCTCATGCTCATCAAAAAGGCACAATTCCACCGCAGTGGCATGCTCGGAAAAAAGTGCGAAGTTTACCCCTTTACCATCAAATGTAGATCCCAGGGGATAGGGCTTTCCGGGCCATGTTTCCAATGTCTTCATATCTCAGTATTATCTTTCTTCAAACCATCGGCCTAAGGCAGCTGTGGGGAAAAATTAACGAAACTCAAAACAAAATAAGAACAAAACAAAGGGCGGATTTGTCTGCCGTGCCTCTGCTTTTTTTTTCAAAGGTAAAAAAACACACCCGTTATTTGCCAACTCTGATCACATAATTTAACGGTGGTGAGAGTTAGGATGCCCTCCGGTACGGAAAAGTTTAGGTTCGCTTACCGGCGGTTTTGCACGTTCTGGTTTTAAAAAAAACAAATTATGCATATCTTTGAAAACACATGCAACCAACAACAATAAATGTTTTCTCTGTAATCTTTCACACAACCCAAACCCTAAAAATCTGATTATATGGCAACAAGCGACTCCAGGTATGCAGCAGAAAGATGGTACAAGAAGCTTAAGATCAGCTGGCTTTTTAACACTTCCTCTTTTATCGGCAATTTTGTCATCGCCCTTATCATCACTTATTTCTTCAGGCAATTGGGCTACGGTACTCCGGTAGATTATGTATTTTTCCTGGGCATTCTGGCCATCGGGCTGTGGGTTACGGAGGCCATACCTCCTTTTGCCGTGGGTATTTTTATCATTGTGATGCTTATTTTCGGCTTTGGCACCGACTATATCATTGATGAAACCTCGCCGGTGGATGTTTATGTAGGTACCTGGACCAGCAATGTGATATGGCTGCTTCTGGGAGGGTTCTTCCTGGCCCAGGCCATGAAGGAGGTGGAGCTGGACAGATGGCTGTTTCGTTTCACCATCCGCAAATTCGGCAATGAGCCCGAAAAGCTCCTGATGGGATTGATGCTGGTTACCGCCACTGCCAGTATGGTGATGTCGAATACGGCCACCACTGCCATGATGATCTCTTCCATTCTCCCCCTCATCAAACTGATGGGAAAAACATCCAATTACTCCAAAGCCCTGCTGATCGGCATTCCGGCAGCAGCATCGGTGGGAGGCATCGGAACCATTATCGGCAGTACTCCCAATGCCATTGCCGTTGGGGCCCTGCAGGAACAAGGCATCAACATCACCTTTATCGACTGGATGCTGGTGGGGACACCCCTGGGGCTCATCCTTGTTTATTCCTTCTACAAATTCCTGGCGTGGAAACTCCAGGTTAAAGATACCCGGCTGGATTTGTCGCAGATACCGCAGAGCGATGCGCAGATTGAGCCTTTTAAACGCAAAGCTGTAATCGTGACCCTGCTGGTAACGGTGGGATTGTGGGTAACCGAGCCCCTGCACGGTATTCCGGTGGCAGCCACATCGGCCGTTCCCATTCTGTTCCTTACCCTTACGCAAGTAATCAATGCCGAGCAGGTAAGGTCGTTGCCCTGGGACACCCTGATGCTGGTGGCCGGCGGACTGGCACTGGGTATCGCCCTGGTGGATGTGGGCCTGGCCGATATTATCATGGGAAAAATCAACAACCTGCCGGTGGCCGTGGCCGTGGTAGCCATTATGTTCAGCCTGGTGGCGGTGCTGCTGTCCAATGTAATGAGCAATACGGCAGCGGCCTCTATCCTGATACCGCTGTCGGTAACCCTTCCTGCCCCCTTTGGTGTGGCAGTGCCGGTAATTGTGGCCATCAGCTGCTCATGCTCACTGCTGCTGCCCGTTTCTACTCCTCCCAATGCCATTGCCTACGCCACAGGCATGATTGAGCAGAAAGAGTTTCGCCGGGGAGGAATATTCTTCATCCTGGCAGGACCTGCAAGCGCATTTGCTGCTGTTATGGCCTGGGTATGGCTGTATGTATAAGGGGTTGGCAGACTTTATATTATAGCGGTCTGCCTTTGTGGGGGATGAAGAAGAATCGAACTACTTCTTTTTCTTCTTTCCTTTGGCTTTACCTGAAGTTTTGCGGGTATCTTCCTCTGTCAGCAGGCTTTTCCAGTCGTGCTCGGCAGCCTCAGAAAAGTCGATGGTAGCTTCATACTCTTCCCGGTTTATCTCCATTACGGTGATGGGCTTATCAAGGAAGGTCTCAATGATTTCAAGCGTTTCCTTTTCTTCAGTACTGCAGAAAGAGATGGCAATACCCCTCTGGGTGCCCCGGCCGGTGCGCCCCACACGGTGCACATAATTTTCGGGCTCCTCGGGCAGGTCGTAATTGATTACAAATTCTACGTTGGGAATGTCAATGCCCCGTGCGCTTACATCCGTAGCAATCAGCACCTTGTTGGTTCCCTCCTTGAAATGCTTCATCACCTGCGAACGCTCATCCTGCACTTTATCGCCATGAATGGTCTGGCTGGCAATGCCTACTCTCTCCATGGCTTTGAGCACGCGCTCGGCCCGCACCTTGGTGCGCACAAACACCAGGATTTTGCTATCGGGGTTTTCCTTGATGAAATGCTCCAGGAAGAAACGCTTATCATCCATCTCCACAAAAGCCACCGCATGGTCAATATTTTTGGAAACCGGGTCTTTGGGCGATATCTGAATACGCACTGCATTGCGCACCAGCCCGTAGGCCAGGTCTTTGATATGCTCGTTGATGGTAGCCGAAAAGAACAGGGTCTGGCGCCGTCTGGGAATGCGCTTTACCAGTTGCCGCATATCGTTGATAAACCCCAGCTCCAGCATGTGGTCGGCCTCGTCGAGGATAAGAATTTCTACCCGGTTGAAGGTAAGGAAGCCCTGGCTGGCCAGGTCAAACATACGTCCCGGAGTTGCCACCAGCACATCCACACCTCTTCTGAGTTCATCAATCTGGGGGTCTTGCTGTACCCCGCCATGCAGACCCAGCACCCGCAGACCGGTGCCGCGCATCAGCTCCTGGATTACCCCGGCTACCTGCACCGCCAGCTCATGGGTGGGCTCCATCACCAGGCAACGGATACCATAGCTCTCCTCCACCACCTTGCGTGTGCTTAAAATCTGGATCACCGGTATGCCAAAGGCTGCTGTTTTTCCAGTGCCGGTCTGTGCCACGGCCAGCACATCCTCACCCCGTAATATGGGAGGGATGGCTTTAAACTGAATATCGGTAGGTTTCTTAAACCCGAGGGTTTCGAGGTTGCGCTTGAGTGCGGGAATGAATTTGTAATCCTGAAACTTCATGTGAAGAGGGGTATGATGAACGAAAGATGTATTACCTATTTTTTGCTGAGCGTTTGGATGTACAGCTGCTCCACCTTTTGCCGTGCCCATGGTGTTTTGCGCAAAAACGTAAGACTGGAATTGATGCTGGGGTCTTTGGCAAAGCAGTTTATCCTTATCCTGCGTGCCATCTCCTCCCATCCGTATTGCTCCACGAGGGTTTCCAGGATGAACTTCAGGGTTTTGCCGTGCAAGGGGTCATTGCTGATGTGTTCGCTCATAATCATTGAATAGAGTTGCAAAGGTAGGGTTTTATTTTTCGGGAACAGATTTTTACGGATTGCGATGGATGAAATTGCGGCCTTCTCAAAAAACCAGAAGCTGGAAACTGCTATCGTAAGTTTCCAGTTCCTCGGCAGTCCAGGAACTTCCAGCTTGCGCAGCAACTGGAAGCTTCCGGGTTGAAACCACCGCCCCCAGCGGGGGCAAATACCGATAGAAAAGGCAATAGCGTCAGGGAGAATGGGCACCCCTTAGCGGGTGCAATAGGTTTTTGGGGTGAGTGGCATGGATGGTTATGCCACCCCGCTGGAGTGGATGGGAGGCGGCGGTTGTTGCTTGTTCTATCGGTATTCCACCCCGATGGGGTGGTGTTTGTATTCGTTGTGCTTTTTTCTATCGATATACCACCCCTCCGGGGTGGGTAGCAGCTGATGATTGCGGATTGTGCTACAGATATTTCATCCAACCACTGTGAGTTGCTGCTCTCAACTCCGGAAGCTGGAAATTGCTGTCGCAAGTTTCCAGTTCCTCCGCAGTCCAGGAACTTCCAGCTTGCGAAGCAACTGGAAGCTTCCGGATTGAAAACCACCTCCTTTCCGGAAGCTGGAAATTACTCCGCAAGTTTCCGGTTCCTGGCGGGGGTTCGGGTTATTCTGCTATTTTCTCTATTTTTTGGGGGTTTTGCCTGCAATCGAACACTGAAATTACCCTTATCAGGTTTTCATTAAAACGATAAATGATTTTGTAATTGTCCTTTAATAGAAATCGATACTCATAAGGCCTTTCCGAAAGGAGAGGTTCTTTAATCCCAATTAGTGGATTTGATTCAAGAACAATTGTTTGGGCAATTAATGCTTTCACCAATTTCTTTGCAATGCCAGGACTTGCTTTAACTTTATAGTAGTCATAAATGTCTTCTAGTTGAGAGAGTGCAGAATCAGTCCAAAGAACCCTTACTTCCATTTCTCCACTTTTTTAAGCAATTCTCTGGCTTCTATAACACGATCCTTCCTGATATCATCTTCTGATTGTTCTATCATAAGATCAAACTCATCCATCGACATAGGTTTAATTTCTTTGTCAAGCCTTTTTTTCCTTTCAGCCCTTAAAACCCTTTCAAGTTTGTCAACAAGGTCTTCATCAGAGATTCTAAGAAATTCCTGCACCAGGTTTAGTTTTCTTGCAATGATATCCATCTCGTTCATTTTTATTACAAAGATAATGAATTTGAGGATCAAAGGAAAGGCTTCCCTTTCTCAGGAGGTTATCTCCAAACCCGGATGCTGCTCCGAATCCGGAAGCTGGAAATTGCTATCGCAAGTTTCCAGTTCCTCCGCAGTCCGGGAACTTCCAGCTTGCGCAGCAACTGGAAGCTTCCGGATTGAAAACCACCTCCTTTCCGGAAGCTGGAAATTCTCCGAAGTTTCCGGTTCCTGGCGATAGGATGCTTAAAAGAATTATTATATTACAATCACAGTTTTTGTTCGCTACGCAATCAAAACACACTCCCGATGCAAACGCTACACACCTATTACAGCCTGCTGTATGGCACCATGCCAGTGGAAACGGCGGTGCAACACGCCGCAACCCTGGGGTTGGAAACCCTGGTGCTTACCGACATCAACAACACCACGGCGGTCTTCGACTTTGTAAAGGCGTGCAAACAGCACAACATACAACCCATTGCAGGCATGGAGGCCCGCCGGGGCGACCTGCTGCTTTACACCTGCATGGCCCGCAACCATGAGGGGCTGCGCGAAATCAATGAGTTTCTGAGCGAACACAACCTTAACTCGAAAAAGCTGCCAGAGCAAGCTCCTGCCTTCGAAAATGTCTTTACCCTTTATCCTCCCCTGGCCCGTGCGCCGGAAAGCCTTGGCGAGAATGAATACCTGGCCGTCTGCCCCGCCGACATCCACCGCACCCTTTACACCCTGCTGCAGGAGCACCCCCACAAGCTGGTGGCCCGCGCCCCTGCCTCGCTGCTCCGGCGCGATGAACACAGTCTGCACGCCCACCTGCGCGCCATCGACCACAACATCCTGCTCAGCCAGCTCACCCCTGCCATGCTGGCCGGCCCCAACGATTTTTTACAAAGCCCGGCAGCACTGCAATCGCTGTACCGCGACTGCCCCGTTCTGCTGCACAATACACAGAGACTGCTGGAGCAGTGCAGCTTCGACTTCGACTTCAAATCCCCCAAAAACAAACAGATCTTCACCTCCAGCCGCTACGATGACCGCCTGCTGCTGGAAAAGCTCGCCCTGGAAGGGATGGAATACCGCTACGGACGTCACAACAAGAAAGCCCGCGAACGGCTACTCAAAGAACTGGAGGTAATTGACCGCCTGGGCTTTTCATCCTACTTTCTCATCACCTGGGACATCATCCGCTACTCCATGTCGCGCGGCATGTACCACGTGGGACGTGGCAGCGGCGGCAACAGCATCGTAGCCTACTGCCTGCGCATTACCGATATCGACCCCATTGAGCTCGACCTGTACTTCGAGCGCTTTATCAATGCCCAGCGCACCAGTCCGCCCGATTTCGACATCGACTACGGCTGGACCGACCGCGACCACATCCAGGATTACATCTTCAAGCGCTATGGCCGCCACCACACAGCCCTGCTGGGCACCATCAATACTTTCCGCGACAAATCGGTCATCCGCGAGATGGGCAAGGTGTATGGCCTGCCCAAGGCCGAAATCGATGCCCTGGTGAAAAACCCCTCCTCGGGCAAGGGCGACCCCGTGGCCGAAAAGATACTGGAATACGGCAGTCAGCTTCTCGACTTCCCCAACCACCGGAGCATCCACGCCGGCGGGGTGTTGGTATCAGAAAAACCCATCTATTACTATACCGCCCTCGACCTGCCTCCCAAGGGCTTCCCTGCAACCCAGTGGGATATGTATGTGGCCGAAGATATCGGCTTCGAGAAGCTGGACATCCTGAGTCAGCGCGGTATCGCTCACATACAGGAGGGTGCTGAGCTGGTGCTGCAAAACAAAGGAAAGAAGATTGATGTGCACCAGGTGAGTGCGTTTAAGAAAGACCCGGAAATCAACCAGCGCCTCTACAACGGCGAAGCCATCGGCTGCTTCTACATCGAGTCGCCGGCTATGCGCGGACTGTTGAAAAAGCTTAAATGCAACGATTACATCCGCCTGGTGGCCGCCAGCTCCATCATCCGGCCCGGCGTGGCCAAGTCGGGCATGATGCGCGAGTATATCAAGCGGTTCCACAACCCGGAGAGCGTGCAGTATCTCCATCCCACCTTCGAAGAGCAGCTGGGCGAAACCTTCGGCGTGATGGTATACCAGGAGGATGTGATAAAAATCAGCCACCACTTCGCCGGACTGGGGCTGGATGATAGCGATATCCTACGGCGGGCCATGTCGGGCAAGTTCCGCTCGCGGGCCGAGTTTCAGCGCATCCGCGATAAGTTCTTTGACGGATGCCGGCAAAAGGGCCACCCACCTGCCCTGGCACAGGAGGTGTGGCGACAGATAGAATCTTTCTCAGGCTATGCCTTCTGCAAGGCACACTCGGCATCCTATGCCGTGGAGAGCTACCAGAGCCTTTTTCTGAAGACCTACTACCCCGACGAGTTTCATGTGGCGGTAATCAACAACTTCGGAGGCTTTTACACCACCCGCATCTATGTGAATGAGGCAAAGCGGCACGGGGCAACTATCCACCTGCCCTGCATCAACCGCAGTGTTTACAAGACCAGCCTTTGCGGGCGCGACATCTTCCTGGGCTGGCAGCACATCAAAGGCCTCGAAAGCAGCCTGGCCATTGCCCTTACCCACGAGCGGGAGCAAAACGGGCCCTACAAACACCTGCAGGATTTTATCCGCCGCACCGCACCGGGCCTGGAGCAGGTGCTGCTGCTCATCCGCTGCGGTGCCTTGCGCTTCTGCGGCAAAACCAAGAAAGAGCTCATGTGGGAAGCCCACTTCCTACTGTCGAAGCAACCCCGGCGGCAGGCTGTACCCGCCATGTTTGAACCCGAGGAAAAGCAATTCACCCTGCCCCCGCTGAACGACAACGCCCTGGAGGACGCTTACGACGAGATGGAGCTGCTGGGCTTTCCGGTCAGCTCCAGCTACTTCGATATGCTGCAGACCCCCTACCGCGGCAATGCCCTGGCCGCCGACCTGATGAGCCGCCTGGGGCAAAAGGTGCGCATGGTGGGCGACCTGGTAACCATCAAATACGTACACACTGTGCGCAAAGACTGGATGCACTTTGGCTGCTTCCTGGATGAAAAGGGGGAGTTTTTCGACACCGTGCACTTCCCCCAGTCGCTGCAGAAGTACCCCTTCACCGGGCAGGGCGTTTACCTCATGGAAGGCAAGGTGGTGGAAGAGTTTGGTTACCCCTCGGTGGAGGTGAATAAATTGGGGCGGCTGCCTTTTCGGGTGGATGGGAGGATGGAGTGAGAATACGTCAGGAACTACCAACTTCGCTCAGGAAGCTGAAAAATATTGTCGCAAGGGTCCAGTTCTATCGGAATCTTCCAACTTCGCCAGAAGCCTCCTGCATATTTATTTTACTTAAAAGGATCTGTGTTTGAGATTAATCTGGCACAATGGTGTACTGTCAGAACATCAATCCTAAAATCATCAATGATTTGATAAACAATTCTGTAATTCCCTTTTATGATTTGTCGGATGGCTTCAGTTTCGAATTCTGGTACAATAAGGCCGGCTCTTGGGTAAGCTTCCAATATATCAACAGCTTCAAAAAGCTTTGATACGGTTATCTCCGCATAGCGAACTGAATCTTTTGCGATATAATCTCCGATATCCTCTAAATCCTTTATCGCAGTATCTGTCCAAACTACTTTAACCACTTACTCAACTTTTTTTTGGCTTCTTCTTTCGTATTTACCCTTTCGTTCGCAGAATCAGACAGGCCCTTTTGCACTTTCTCTACAAATAATAAGTGATCGATTACCTGATCAATTGTCAAATTCTCAGGTAGTGTATCTAAACTGCTAATCAATTGAGTTTTAGTTATCATAATTTCTTTATTTTGTACAAAGTTACAAATTCAACAATTAAAAGCCAATTTGTATGATAAATCCCGGAAGCTGGAACTTGCTGCGCAAGTTTCCAGTTCCTACAGACCACAAAATACTATATCAAAACACTATATTTGTAGCAAAAACCAATGCCAGAAAACATGCCTCTTCAACCTGCCACGATTTTCACACCTCATTTCCCCAAAACCCGGCCCATGGCGGATGTCCCTGCCCGCATCAGCGCGGCAAGCAACAACCGGCAGGTGATGAAACGGCTTGAGAGAGGAGAAAGCTACTGTTTTGAGGGTACCTGGGGCACGGCCATGGCATTTTACAGCTGGCTGAAGAAGCAGGTAAACGAGCAGTATCCCGTGGCAGACTATGCTTCTTCGCGCAGTAACAGAGAACAGATGGCCCGGCTGACAAGGGAATTGTATATCCCCATCCACAACCATCACCCTACCCTTGCCAAAGCCCCCGGCAATACGTGGCTAAGGGAGTTTTACCCCGGGCAGACCCATTTCCTGCTGCGCTTTACCGACTACCTGGGCATGAACGGGGCGAGGCAATGGTTCGAAAAGGGCATCACATTTCCCGGGTTGGCGCAAAGGGTGCATCCGTTTTACGGCACCTACTTCCCTACCCGCACCGAGCACCTGGAATTGTTTGACCAATGGTTGGAAAACCAGAAATCCATCAGCAAAGCCATCGATATGGGTACGGGCTGTGGAGTGCTTACCTTCTACATGCTCAAGCATGGCATCAGCAACATCATCGCCACCGACATCAACCCCAATGCCCTTTTCAGCCTGCAGCAAGACCTGAGGCGCACCCATAACGAAGAACAGGTAGAGTTGCAGCAGACTTCCTTTTTTGAGGGGCTGGATGCGCGGGGCACACAGCTGATAGTATTCAACCCACCCTGGCTGCCCATGGAAGGCCATACCGATATTGACAAAGCCATGTATTACAGCCCCGATTTCTTTGAAACTTTCTTCGCACAGGCCTTTGAGAAGTTGCCGGAAGATTGCCTGCTGGCCATCGTTTTCTCCAGCTTTGCACAAGCGGCCGGACTGAGCGGACAAAACCCCATAGAAATTGAACTGGAAAGCGGTGGGCGCTTTATCCTTAAGGAGAAACTCAGCCACCCCATTCAGCAAAAAGCCTCTCCGCGCAAGGACTGGCTTTCGCAAATCCGTATGCACGAAGAGGCTGAACTGTGGGTGCTCAGAAAGAGTTCCTGAGCCACCTCTGATTATGCTATTCCATTAACTCGTAGGCATCGGTCCGGTTACGGTCGATAAAGGGACGCCCTTGCTGCAGCCAGCGTGGTGCGGGTTCATCTTTGAGGTAATGGTCGAAGAACTGGTACATTCGGATTGACAAATCAACCCTGTTGGGCCATTCCATCAGGTTGTGTTCCTCGCCGTTGTAGTTGAGCATCCATACGGGTTTGCCCAGGCGGCGCATGGCCACAAAGAGTTCAATCCCCTGGTACCATGGCACTGCGCCATCGTTGTCGTTGTGCATCATCAGCAGTGGGGTTTCAATCTTATCCACAAAGAAAATGGGCGAATTTTCGATGTAGCGGATGGGTCTTTCCCACAGGGTGCCGCCAATACGGCTCTGGGTTTTTTCGTACTGAAACTGGCGGCTCATACCGGTGGTCCAGCGGATACCTCCATAGGCACTAACCATGTTGCTTACCGGTGCACCGGCCATAGCAGCACGAAACATGTTGGTCTGGGTTATCAGGTAGGCAATCTGGTATCCGCCCCAGCTCTGCCCCTGCAGCCCCATACGCTCACGGTTGATGAAGGGATAACGCTCTACCATGGCTTTGGTTCCGCTTACAATGGCGTTGTAGGCACCTTGCCCGGGGAAACCTTCCTTGTAGGTAATATCGGGCACAAAAACAATGTAGCCATTGCTGGTGCAGAAAGCCGGGTTGATAATGGAGCGGCTGGGTGAAGGGATACTGTGGCTGTGCAACCTGTCGGAGGAGCGCTCATAGAAGTACACAATCAAGGGGTACTTCTGCTCGGGGTCAAGATTTTCGGGCAGATAGAGCAAACCCTGCAGGGTATCGTTGTTGAAATCGAGCCATTCCACCAGTTGTACACTTCCCCACAGGTATTCCTGCTGCTGGGGGTTTGCATCGGAGATACGGCTTGCACTGCGAAAATCGCCATGGGTGGTCCACAGGTCGGCAAACTCGGTAAATGTACTTCTGCGCCACTGGAACACCTGTGCATCGCGGGCTTTCTGCAGCTGGGTAAAGCTGGCATCCTCTTCCAGCAGCGAAGTAAGCTGCAGCGACTGCAGGTTGAGCATTGCATATCCATCGCGCTTGGTGCGCGGGTTGAAGGCACTCAGGTAGAGAGTCTGCGGAACATGATACTCATCGGGGTCGAGGTTTTGGTAGCGGTAACGGATAGTATTGCTGCGCCCGTGCGCTGAGGTAACATTTACCGGGCGTGTGCGGCCGGTGGGGTCAAAGCGCCAGATGTCGTAACGATCGTAGAGCAATACAAAGGCATCATTTTCGGCCCAGCCAGCAATGCCGTAGGGACGTGCATGGGCAGGCACATCGTTGTCTTCGTCGTAGAATGCCACATCCAGACCAGCGTTCAGATCGCGGTGCACCTTGTCCTTCATCGAATACACTCTCCACAGATTTTGTCCGGGAACAAAGTAGAGAATATAATCGCCATGCACAGAAAGCTGTACAATACCTTCTGCTCTTTCAAGCACTTGCTGGCGTTCTCCTGAAGTTGCATCCACGGCAAAGATATCCCGGGGTGCACTACCCAGCCAGGAAATCTCCATCAGGTAAGGCACATTGGATACACCCATAAACCATCGGGCATTGCCATAACGGTCTCTGGCAATCTCGGGCATGTTTTCATCTGCCAGGGTCACCATACGGCCGGAAGTAAGGTGCAACACCGTTTCGAAGCTTCTTCGCTGCTCGCGCTGCAGCTGCGCTTTCTGCTGGCTTTGCAGCAAGGGGTCCTGCCAGTGCCAGATATCCAGTCTGTACTTTTCATCGTCAAGCAAGGTGTCTTTGGGCTCTTCCTCTGGACGTGGGGCTATGCCAAAAAACACTCGTTGATGATTGTCGGAAAAAGAGGGAGAACGGTGCTCACTTACGGCAAAGCCCTCGGGCATGCCTGCCGTTTCAGCATTAACAACCCAGGTTCGTGGTCTGCGCCCTGTCTGGTGTACATGCAAATCGTAAACCTTCACTTTGGTAGTATCGGAAGAAAAGAGCCAGGCAAAGGTCTCGCCGTTCTTACTTACGCTAAGCTGTTTGAAATCCCCTTCGGCCGATGTAAGGGAATGGCGTGTGGCTGTTGGGATATGGAAATACCACAGGTGTTTGACTTTAAGGGTATCGTCTTTGTGGGTTTTCTCCTGCAGAAAAATTACCGATTGCCCGTTTTCAGAAAGCCGGTATTGCTCCACATAATCGAAAACATGCATCACACCTGTTGCCGGGTTTTTCACGATCAGTTGTTTGAGCTTTTCCCTTTCAGGCTCAGTTTTAGGCTCTTCCTCCTGTTCTTCAACCACTACTGGTGGCGGCACAAGGGTATCCTCAGGGGTTTGCTCAACCTCCTGCACTTCTTCGATAACCCTTGAGAAATCAATTGCAAATGCCACCCATGGCGAGGGTTCTTTAGGCAGCTGATAGGAGATAACATCGGCAAAATGCAATATTTGTCCGGTAGCAGACACCCAGATACCCAGGGTATCTTTGGGCATCTCTTCACGCTTTTTCTTTGCCACTCTGGCCTGTCGAACCACAGCCCTGGGAGGCTCGATGTGGAAAACCGCGAAGCTGTTGTCGGGAGCAAAAGATGCCTTGGCCCCGCGTTCTATGGTGTGTTCTTCACCTGATGAAAGGTTGCGGATAACAAGGTGACCATCTTGCCGCTGAGGGTTGAGCAAAAAAAGGCTCAACTGACCATTTCTCGACAGCTCTGCACCTGTAAGGGTACGCCAGTGATCATAATCGTCGTGCGATAGTGCTCTTCTTTCCTGGGCCTGTACTGCAGAGAAGAACCCAAGCACCAGCAATACTAACAAAAAAGTAAATCTTTGCATGATTTTTTAGATTGGTAAAAAATACGGTTTGAATAAAAAATCAGATAACTGACCGAAGAAGAAAATCCCTGTCGAAAAAATCTCCCGTTGCTTCCCCCTACAGCTGGAATAGATAAAAAATCCCGGCCCGAAAATAACCAATAAAATTAAAAACTACGGTGGGTGCACCGGGCAACCGGTACTTACAATCCTTAGTTTTCAGCTAAAAAATCATAAAAAAACCCTGCTTATGCAGGGTCTCAAGGGAAATATTGAAATGATATGTTGTATCAGGGCAAACTGTTTTTAAAAAGCTGATACCTCTCAGCATGTCTTTGTCCAACCTTTCCTCCGAGTTTCTGATGGTGTTCATAGATTTTCTGAATTCTGTCGCTGGGATGCGGGTGTGTGCTGAAATAGACCATCCAGTCGGCTCCTTGTTCCAGCTCCATCTGTTCAAAAAAGTAAGCCACCCCTCTTGCATCGAGCTCGCTGGGATAAATATACCTAACGGCGTATTCATCGGCTTCATACTCATCTTGTCTGCTAAAGGAGAGTGCCTGCAGCCCCAAAGCAAGGTCAGCAGCAATGGTAGCGGCCAGCGAAGGATTGTTGCCCAAGATCATGCTGATTACTACCTGGTAGCCGTAGATTTTGGACAATCGGTTGGAGGAGTGCCTGCGGTCGGCATGGGCAAGTTCGTGTGCCATTACTCCGGCAAAAGAGGCCTCATCCTCAAGAAACTTGATAAGCCCTGTATAGTAGAAGGTGTTTCCACCCGGCAGTGCAAATGCATTGAGAATATTCTGATCGATGATATAGACATCCCAGTCAAAACGATCTTTAAACCTTAAATCTGCGCTGGCCAGAATATTGTTACGGATTCGTCTGATATGCTGATAAGCTTCGGGGTACTGGGCTTCACTCAGAATGGGGTAATCCTGGGGGTTGGCAAGGATTTCGGCGGTTATATCGCGTCCCATCTGGATGTCTTCATCCACACTGAACACATTCAGTTTACCCTCATCACAAGAGATCATGAAAAATCCGGTAAACAGAAGTATAACCCACAGGCCGGTAGTTTTTGAAATTTTCTCCATAGTAGTTTCTTTTAAATACGCATAGAAGTTAAGCGTAATACAAAATTAATGAATAATTGTTTTGGTTGATGGCCAAAGGTGACACATCAAAACGCACTGGTTAAGTCAAGGATTATGCCAGAACGAAAGGAGAAAATCATAATAAATCGGACAGAATCTTACTCTTCGGAAAACTCGATGAGCATTTTGCGGTACACATTGAAAACGTTGGATCGTGAAACGAACCCCACATACCTTCCATCTTCCACCACAGGCAGGTTCCACAGTCCAGTATCACGGAATTTCTTCATTACCTCGTCCATACTATCGTTGAGTTCCACCTTTTTAGGAGGAATCACCATCATGTCTCTAACCTTGATTTTATCGTACTTCTCACGGTCGAACATAATCTCGCGCACTTCATCAAGAGGCACAAGGCCCAGGAACCGGTTGTCTGTGTCGAGCACAGGAAAAATATTACGATGCGAGCGGGCAATGGCTTTCACAAGGTCTCCAAGGGTTTGATCAGGTGCTATACTCACAAAATTGGTTTCTACAACATTCTCTACCTTAAGCAGGGTAAGCACCGCTTTATCTTTGTGGTGGGTGATCAATTGCCCCTTCTCAGCCAGTTTTTTGGTATATAGTGAATGAGGCTCGAAATACCTTACCGTAAGAAAGGATATTGAGGAGGTAATAATAAGCGGTACAAACAATTCGTATCCGCCAGTAATCTCTGCAATGAGAAAGATTGCTGTAAGAGGTGCATGTATTACCCCGGCAATCAATCCGGCCATACCCACGAGGGCAAAATTGTATTCGGAGATTTTGAACCAGTTGGTCATGTTTACCAGTCGGGCAAACACAAATCCTGTTATTCCGCCCATAAACAGACTGGGTGCGAAAACACCGCCAATGCCCCCCGATCCGGTGGTGAGCGAAGTAGCTATAGCTTTGAATATCAACACCATGATTAGAAATCCCACAAAAAGATACCCGCTATCATCTACAAAATGCCCCCAGATACTATCATTGAGAAGGGCTTCGGGCTGCCCGGAAAGCATAGATCGCATAGTGATGTATCCTTCTCCAAAGAGAGGAGGAAAAAGGAAGATCAGAATTCCCAGGATGCCCCCCCCGATCATTACTCTTCTATAGGGCCTTTCAATCTTCTTGATCCGGCTTTCTACCCTTGCATTCATCCAGGTAAAATATAGCGAAACGGCACCCGCCACTACCCCCAGCAAAATATAGAACGGGAAGTGTGCAAAAGTAAAGGGGTCTTTGAGTGTGAAGTAAAACTCCACCTGTTCGCCAAGGAAAATGGAAGAGAACATGGTAGCTGTAACAGCGGCAATAAGCAAAGGGATAATGGATGCCATTGTAAGGTCAAGCATAAGCACCTCCAGGGCAAAAATAAGCCCTGCTATGGGAGCTTTAAAGATAGCAGCCACTGCAGCTGCGGCACCGCACCCCATGAGCAATACGGAGCGTTTAAATCCCAGGCGGGTTTTCCGCGCCACGTTGCTGCCAATGGCCGCACCTGTTGCTACAATGGGAGCTTCCATCCCAACAGATCCTCCAAAGCCGGCAGTAATGGTGCATGCAACCATCGACGACCACATATTGTGCACCTTCATTACTGCCTTATTGCGCGAAATGGCATACAAGATGCGCGATACACCATGCCCGATATTATCCTTAACAAATGTTCGCACATAAAAAACAGTAATCAGGATACCTATGATGGGAAAAATCAGCATCAACCAGTTTTCTGTTGGTCTGATACTGCGCACCCATGCTTCCACATAGTGTACGGAAGTTTTCAATAATACGGCAGCTATCGCCGCCACAATCCCTATCAATACAGCCAGCACCAGGATAAAATGTTTATCATCCATATGCCGGCTGCGCCAGATCATAAAAAGATCAAACCAGTTCCTTTTTGCCATACTATTGTTTTAACTCATCAGAGGCCCCCAGGGTTGAAGCCTCAGAAAGGTTACTTAAAAAGGCAAATATCATAAAATTCCTGTAATTGTGGCCGGTGAAGAATACAATTTGCAGAAAAGAAATAAATCTTTGAAAAGGAATCCTGATTTTGGATCAGTTGTAGATAGAGATTAACCAGTCGCCGGGTTCGTTGATGGTAAGCTCCATTAAAACCCTGATAACCACCTGACGGAACAGATCGGGTGTTTCATAGGAAATGCGGCATTGTGCCGGGAAATCAACATCTTGGTAACCGGTTTGATCGCCGGATGTATATGCCTGTCCTGTTCCATCCATAAGAAAAGTAAAATTGCGCACATTCCGGTTTTGGGTACCTCCTTGCTGCAGTGTTACCATTACACGGTTGGGCTCGTCGGCAATCTTGCGCACGGTATATCGTTCCATATTGAAAGCTACCCCAACCGTATAAGGGCGCACCCTTCGTTCACGCAAAAATGTATCGGCCTGCCAAACCCCTGTGGTGGTGCTATACTCCCCATCCTGCAGATCAACAAAAGTGCCCCGCCCATCACGTTGCCCGTCGCGCCAGCGACCCTCGTAAATGCGGCCATCGCTCCAGGTATAGGTTCCTCTGCCATGGGGCAACCCTTCCCTGAATTGCCCTTCATATCGATCCTCACCCACTGCAACACCTCTTCCATGTGCCAATCCATTGCGGCATCCGCCTTCGTATTCGCCAACCAGCTCCGGAACCAGCACCTTGCAGGGCTCCTGCGCCGGTAAGCTAAAAGCGAGCATGAACCATGCAAACAGAACCATACCCATAAAAAAAACCGACTTTCCCATCTTGATCAATTTAAAACCCTGCAAAGTAATTATTTATCTTTTCCAACCTGGGTGCAGGCTAAATAACAACTCCGGGGTTTGATGAATAACCTTAACACACTGCGGGGCATTGGTAGCAAAATCAAGGCAATTATTCTGCATTCGCGGCCAATAAAACCATACTGCAATATACTGACAAACAGATATAAAACAAACGTTTTTAACACAATGTTTGTTTAAATATCAACATTTTAAATAGTTTTCGCCCTATTACAAATTTTTACAACAAAACCCTTTCCTCCACATTTACAACATCTTTCACTCTCTTTATCATTATTTGATCGACAAATCAAATGGAACAAACAAGTCGTAATCATAAGATCCTCACTTCAATTTTACATTTTGATTGTTAAGAATTTACATGGACAAAGAAGCGGTTTTTGATGGCTTCGTCGTCACCCCCCTCCTCATTAAAAACCTATGAAGGCCCCGTCATTTCAATCCCGCAGCCACATGAGAGAAATCTCGTAAGTTTTACCGTACACTATTACTATTGGTTCTAAAAACATCATTCCATTTAACTCCTTTGGGATTATAATACCTGGCACTTTTAAAATATTGTTTTTTATCTTCCTTCTGGTAGTATACCCTCAATGAATATTATTTCACTTAACACGGAACAATTTAGCACAGTTACCCATGATTAAAACAATCTTATCTCTCAAACATTATTTAGATTGGTTTTAAATTATAGAGATATTTGGTTTTTGTCGTTTTTTTTTTTTAGAATTGTATCGTAATTAATTTCATAAACTAAAACCAAATTACAATGAGAAAGAAAATTTTAACTTTGGGGTTATTTGTTATTCTTCTTTTAGGGCTGGCAAAAATTACAACGGTTCGAGGAGTTGAACTTGATCTAAGCGGCATTACCTGCATTCGGTTTACGACTTCATGCGGTCATCCTGCTGTAGCATGCGGATCGTCAACCGAACAATTATTAAATATGGTAATAATTATGAACAACTACTATTGTCCTTGACGATGAATTGGCCAGCTAAAAGAAATAGAAACAGGACTAACTTTTAGCTGGCTCAATTTCTATTTAAAACCGCATTTATTTTTTAGAACATGAAACTTATAAGAACTATCCTCAAAGACTTAGCGTTCCTTTTTTTCGTTTTGTTAACCTCAATGCCAGTATACAGTAATGCACAGAACCACAGAGGCACGAAAAAAACGCTTGACAGTGTAAAATTAATGTGCTTTTACGACCTGCTTTTTCAACCCGACTCCACCGATGCCAACAGCAAAATCACTGAAGAATTTTTACTTCTAATTGGCAATAATACTGCATACAGTGAAAGCACTAACTCTTACCTATCCAGACAATCCATTTCTGAAACAGTGGCCTCCGGCAACATTGAAGGCTTTCTTTCAGATCTTGCATTGGGCAGAATACCCCGGACTCGTTTCAACACTCAAATTTACATCAACTATCCTATTGAGAAAATCACGGTCATCGACAGAATTGGTATGGATCTTTATTCTTACACCCAAAACCAAAATGAGTTGAACTGGATAATCCATCCCGAAAAAAGAGAAATCAAAGGATATACAGTTCAAAAGGCCACTACCACGTATGGTGGAAGAAATTGGACTGCATGGTTTGCCCCAGAAATTCCTTTGAATTTCGGCCCCCATGTGTTTCAGGGTTTACCTGGTCTGATTATAAAAGTATTGGATACCAAAAACCACTATGAATTTTCTTTAAGAATGATAACCAATCCCGAGATCATTGAGAGCATAGACATTAATACACAAAATGTTATCTCTATCTGCAAATCAGGTTTTTTTGAACTTCGCGATCGACTTAAGGATAATCCTCATGGTGTTTTAATGCAATCCATTCAGAGCAGCGGGGGTTCCTTCCAATTTGATGATGAAACCTCTGCTCAGCAAACTATTAACGAGAATGCACGTCGGCGCAATAACCCCCTTGAACTTAGGGCGGATTAAGAATCCAATCTTAATAATGTTTACAAAAGGCGGGGTATCGTTTTTGATATTTTTTCTACTATTTCAATGCACTTTGCAATCGCAAACTGTATTGAAGGGGAAAGTATTGGACGATAATCAAAACACCCTTTCTCACATCAACATACTGGTATATCCCCATGGTCAAAAAAAACTGATTGCCTTTGGCATAAGCCGTGCTGATGGTTCTTTTGAGATCAACCTGCGTAGTTCTGCCGATAGCCTGCGTCTTGAGGCTTCCTCGGTACATTACCGCAACGATAGCCTTTTCATTGTCAACGTTAGCCAGGAAGTTCTTTTCAATCTTGTACCCGAAACAAAAAACCTGAGCGAATTTGTGGTACGAGCCAGCCCCATTGAACAAAGGGGCGATACCATAAGCTACCTGGTCAGTACATTTGCCCGCGAACAGGACCGCTCCATTGCCGATGTATTAAAACAAATGCCCGGTATAGAAGTAGAACCTTCAGGCAGGATACTTTATCAGGGGGAACCCATACAACACTTTTATGTTGAGGGACTTGATCTGATGGGAGGCCGATATGGGCTTGTCAGCAACAATATGCCCCATAGGTCAGTAGCTACAGTGCAAATCCTTGAAAACCATCAACCCATAAAAATTCTGGAAGACCGACTGCCTTCGCACCGTACATCGCTCAATATTACCCTTAAGCGCGAAGTTACCACTACGGGTACCGCACAGCTAGGGAGTGGGTTAACACCACTGCTTTGGGATGCAAACGTCACCCCTATGATGTTTACCCGCAAATTTCAACTGGCAGGATCGTATCAGGCCAACAACACAGGAAACAATGCGGCAAAACAACTGGATATGCTGACTATTGAAAACCTTCGCGATCGTATGGAAAACAACCTTACACGGCCTTCGCTTTTAGGAATTCCATTGTTATCGCCGCCGGGCTTTAGAGAAAACCGATATCTGGACAATAATCTACATTTGGCAAATACTAACGCACTTATTCGTTTAGACAATAATCTGCAAATGCGCAGCAATCTGCACTTTATCTATGATTTTCAAAAACAACAAGGAAATACCCGGCGTATTATTTATACACCGGTTGACACTTTAAGATTTGATGAACAGATAAACAATGATTTGCGCATCAATGCGCTTAGGGGAGAATTTACACTTACGCGTAACACCCAAGGCAATTATCTTAACAATAAACTTGAGTTTCAATCTCACTGGGATCGTCGTAGTGGAGATTTTAGCAGCAATACATCTGCGTTGTCACAAGAACTATGCAACCCCTTTCAAACGATATCTAACAGACTGAATATGATAAAACCAGTTGGAGAGAGACTGGTGCAGTTTAATTCATTTATTTCTTACGATTACAGCCCGCATTCTCTAAGTGTTAGTCCCGGGAGTTTTGAGGAAATATTTAATCAGGGAGATTCTTTTGATCAATTGACGCAAAACATAGACTTGCAAAGACTCAATACCAATCATTCAGCTGGTTTTTCCTTTGGTTTAGGTAACTGGAGTGTTTCTCCAAAAATAGGGATACAATATCAGCAACAAAATCTTAATAGCAACATTAAAACGGATATTAACAATACGACAGAAGAACTAACAGGGTTTTTTCAGAATAATTTTGAGAGTAGGTACACACACACATATCTGCAAACTGAATGGAATTACAGGAAGAGCAATAGATTTACCTTCACTGCAAATATCCCAGTAAGCAATAACTACATAATTCTTCAGGATCAGGAAATTGCCCGCTCACAAAAAATTAATCGTATTGTATTTGATCCACGGCTGAATATTGATTACCGAATAGGTAACTTCTGGCGCACAAGATTTTCTTACGGTTTAAGAAATCATTTTGGCGAAATGGATGGCATGCATTACGCCTGGATTTTAACCAATCACCGTAGTTTACTTATCAATGATGCTCCTCTTCAGGAAACCCGTTCACATAGTTTTTCTGCTTTTCTCAGCAATAGGAACCCAATAAAATCGTTTTTCTCATCTTTATCCTATGTATTTTTTGTGCGAAACAGTAATCTTCTTTTTTCCAATATAATCAATAACGACGGAAGCACACTGCGAGAAGCAATTGAACAACCCAACACATCTTACACACATAATGTAAGTGCCCAAACAAGCAAGTATTTAAGAAGCTTCAAAAGCACCCTTGCATTGCAAGGTTCGTATATGCGAACGACCCAGGAACAATGGGTAAATAATGAAACTTTTGATGGTATAAATAACGTTCTCACATTATCACCAAAAGCCAATATACGCTTTACACAATGGCTAAGTGGAGAAGCAAGAACAGAATGGTTACATTATAACACGTATCGGAAAAGCAGTAAACTTGACGATGTAAATGTTTTAAAATACTTTGGAAACCTGTTGATTTTCCCTGCCCGCAATCAGCATTTTGCTATCAACACAGAGTTTTACAAGCATGATAAACATAACAATTCTTTTGTGGATTTGGAGTATCGTTATAAAATAACCGCCAGGAGAATAGATATTGATGTGAGATGGATAAATATCTTTAATCATGTAACCTATCATGATTACCAGCTTAGCCCCTACTCTTTGATGGAAAATCAATATACCTTACGATCTACCCAATTGGTTGTTCTTGTTCGTTTTTCATTGTGAATTTTCCCCAAGAAGCGAAAAACTTTAACATCATACTTAAATACTACATAGGCAATTTCAATTTATTAATCTTTTCAACATACCCACGGGAAAAACTCACTAGTTCAGGAAAAAACTCAGCAAAGTCCTGGCGAAAACCATTATAGTGCATCTTGAGGTCGTGTACTGCATTCTCCATACCTGACTCAAAGGGTGTTCTCCGTGCCAGGCCTTCCATATGGCGTTGCAGGCTTTGCAAATCGGCATAGTTGACAAGCCAGTTGGAGCCAATCATAATGGGCAGAATAAACTTGGCTCGTGAAGGCAGGATGATATAGTTTTTCATCAGCACATTGTAGGCACTCTGCACGAATGTTTCCAAAGGCTCCGGGCTGTAATCTTTCCAATAGCGTGCAAGAAAATGATCGTAAAACATATCTACCACCACACCCGAATAATGCCTGTATCTGTTGCGTATGCGGTCTTTGCTGCGCGATACGTAGCGATGGCTGTCGGTGTATTCATCAATTTTCCGGTGCAACTTAATGCCATTTATTACCTCGGGGGTAAACTTATCGATCTGCCGGCCTTTAACCATATCTGCAATAAAATTTCCCAGGATAAGGTTTTCATCCTTACCAGAAAGGTATATATGAGCCAGGAAATTCATTCTTAGGTAGGTTTTAAATGGTTAAACAGGCGAGCCAAAAGGATCTGCAGGGTTAGCAAATTCTCTTCTGTGGCAGATATTACAAAATAGAACTTAAAATTAAGGAAAATATTACACTCTGATGAATTTTTTGAGGTTTTGAAAGGATTTTTATTTGTTGCTGCCCTTGCTGTAAACCCTCTTTAAAAGAGGTTGTATTACAGGGGAATTTGTACTGTTTAAAAACCCCCTGATCCTTGCGATTCTTTTCCCTCATCAGATTATTTTTCTTAGTTTTGCAGCGTTTCATCCGTAAATAATTTTTATAATAGGGTCGGATGGAACTCGCACGATGAATTTGAGCTTTGATGAGCTCGCAAGTTCGGTTGTGTGAATCGAATCATGCTCGTTTCATAATCCATTTATCAACACATTATTTGATTTAAATATCACCCTTATGCAAAAACAATTGTTATTAGGCGATGAGGCCATTGCCCAGGGAGCCATAGATGCTGGTCTGTCAGGCATTTATGCATATCCCGGCACCCCCTCTACGGAAATCACCCAATATGTAATCGATAGCAAGGAGGCCAAAGAAAAAGGCATTGTAGCTACCTGGACCGCCAACGAAAAAACGTCGGCTGAAGCTGCCCTGGGTATGAGCTATGCCGGCAAGCGTGCCATGGTTTGCATGAAGCACGTAGGGCTCAATGTGGCTGCCGATGCATTCGTAAATTCCTCCATAACAGGAGCCAACGGCGGTATCATCTTCGTTGTGGCCGACGACCCTTCCATGCACTCCTCACAAAACGAACAGGACAGCCGGTTCTATGGTAAGTTTGCCATGATCCCTATCCTGGAACCAGTAGACCAGCAGGAAGCCTACGATATGGTACACTATGGTTTCGAAATGAGCGAAAAGTTTGGGGTACCTGTTATGCTGCGCATCACCACACGTCTTGCCCACTCCAGGGCGGGTGTGGCAAGAAAAACATCGCGCAGACAAAACGATGTGAAACTGCCCGACAACCTCAAGCAGTTCATCCTGCTGCCTTCCATTGCACGCAAGCAATACAAGGACCTGCTCAACAAACAGGAGAGTTTCGAACAAGCCTCCGAAACATCGGGCTATAACACCTACACCGACGGCAAAGACAAGAGCATGGGCATAATAGCCTGTGGACTGGCCTACAATTACCTGATGGAAAATTATCCAGACAGAAACATCCCCTACCCTGTGCTGAAAATTTCGCAGTATCCTGTTCCCACCGCCATGATAGAGAAACTCTACAACGAATGTGAGAGTATATTGGTGCTGGAAGAAGGATATCCGCTGGTGGAAGAGCTTCTTCGCGGATTGCTCAACAAGGGCAAAACCATAAAAGGACGCCTGGACGGCGCCCTGCCCCGCGATGGAGAGCTAAACCCTGTGCTGGTGGGCATTGCCCTTGGGTTCGGAAAGCCTGAGCTGCGCGAAATCCCGTCGCTGGTAGCCAACCGTCCGCCCTCTCTTTGCAAAGGATGCTCGCACATCGACAGCTACCATGGCCTCAACCAGGCTCTGGAAAAGTATGGCAAAGGCCGTGTATTTGCCGATATCGGCTGCTACACACTGGGAGCTCTGGCACCCTACGATGCCATCAACACCTGTGTCGACATGGGCGCCTCCATCACCATGGCAAAAGGAGCTGCCGATGCCGGTCTGCGACCTGCAGTAGCCGTAATTGGCGACAGTACCTTTACCCATTCGGGCATTACAGGCCTGCTGGATGCCATCAACGACAAATCAAGCATCACCGTAATGATTCTCGACAACGCCACCACCGGTATGACCGGCGGACAACCTTCCTCTGCCTTTGGAAAGATTGAAGACATTTGCAAAGGACTGGGAGTAGACGAAAATCATATCCGTGTTATCAAACCCCTGGCGAAAAACCATGAGGAAAACCTGAAAATCATTGAGGAAGAGCTGGAGTACGAAGGAGTGAGTGTGATCATACCACGCCGCGAATGCATCCAGACCCTCAACAAGCGTATGCGCGAAAAATTCAAAGCAAAAGCAAAAGCTGAAAAAGCTGGCGAATAGAGATTTTCAGAACTTGATAACCCTTTAAAAAGCAAACCATTATGAAACGAACATGTTTGCGAATTAAACACAAACACATATAAAAATAGCAAACAAGGAGTTCCATGTGACCTATTTAAAACAAATTATTTACACATGAAAAAAGATATTATTCTGGCCGGTGTGGGTGGACAAGGCATCCTTTCCATTGCGGCAATTATCGGTTATGCTGCCGTACAGGCAGGCCTTTATTTGAAGCAAGCCGAGGTGCATGGCATGAGCCAGCGCGGTGGCGATGTGCAGAGCAACCTGCGCCTTTCCGACAAGCCCGTTGCTTCTGACCTTATTCCCCACGGTAAAGCAGATATGATTCTGTCGGTAGAACCTATGGAGTCGCTGCGATACCTGCCTTTTCTGAGCCCCGAGGGCTGGTTGGTTACCAACACCAAGCCCTTTATCAACATCCCTAACTATCCGGCACCGGAAGCCATCATGGCAGAAATCAAAAAGCTGCCCCACCAGGTAGCCCTGGATGCAGAAACCATGGCCGGAGAACTGGGCACTACCAAAGCTGCCAACATGGTGATGCTGGGAGCTGCCTCTCCATTCCTGGGGCTCGAATACAGCGGGCTGGAGGATGCCATACGGTTTTTCTTCGGTCGCAAAGGGCAGGATCTGGTAGACCTCAACCTGAATGCCCTGAAGGCAGGACGCGATTTTGCCCACAAAAACATGAACTAATTCCTGGCATTCCATGAAATAAAACCGGTGCTCAATTTTCCATAAATTTGTACCGGTTTTCTTTTATTTATACACCCTAAAAACTACAAGTTTCATTGAACAGGTGGCGGAAGGAAGCATCAAAACATCCTAAACAAAGCTGCCTGTAAACTGTTATCACGATACCCTTAGAGGATCACCCCCAAGGCAAACTCTTAAGTCCAAATATTTAAACCTTACTTTCAACATGATAACAAACAACTTCATTACCCGTCACAACGGCCCTCGTGCCCATGACATTGCGAAGATGATTGAGAAGATCGGTGTAAAGAGTGTTGATGAGCTCATCGACCAGACCGTTCCTTCAGCCATTCGTCTGAAAGAGCCTCTGAAGCTGGAGAAAGGCCTCAACGAGTATGAGTACCTTACCCACCTCAAAGCCCTGGGTGCCAAAAACAAGATTTACAAGACCTTCATTGGCATGGGCTATTACAACACCATAACTCCCGGAGTAATTCAGCGCAATATTCTGGAAAACGCGGGTTGGTATACCGCCTACACCCCTTACCAGGCCGAGATATCGCAAGGCCGTCTGGAGGCATTGCTCAACTACCAAACGGTAATCAGCGATCTTACCGGAATGGAAATTGCCAACGCTTCGTTGCTTGATGAAGCCACTGCTGCTGCCGAAGCTATGATCATGCTTTTCAACAGCCGTAGCCGCGATGCGCAGAAAAGGGGCACCAATAAATTTTTTGTTTCCGGGAGGGTTTTCCCCCAAACCATTGATGTATTGAAAAACCGCGCCACTCCCCTGGGAATTGAATTGGTGATCGGCCCCTGCTGCGAGGATGTTAGTTTCGACGACAGCTACTTTGGTGCACTGGTACAATATCCCGATGAACGTGGCAGCGTCAATAACTACAAAGCATTGGTTGAGCAGCTCAAAGCCCACGATATGAAACTGGTAGTTGCTACTGATCTGATGGCTCTTACCATGCTTACACCTCCCGGTGAGTGGGGTGCCGATGTGGTAGTAGGATCGGCACAGCGATTTGGGGTACCCATGGGCTACGGTGGTCCGCATGCAGGCTTTTTTGCCACTACAGAAGAGTTCAAACGACAGATTCCAGGACGTATCATTGGAGTGTCGGTTGACCGGCTCGGATCCCCTGCACTGCGTATGGCTCTGCAAACCCGTGAGCAGCATATCAAACGAGAAAAAGCAACTTCCAACATTTGTACAGCCCAGGCATTGCTGGCTGTTATGGCGGGTTTCTACGCTGCGTATCATGGGCCCGATGGGCTTAAAAAAATTGCAAGACACATCAACATTCTTACAGACGTGCTCAACCAGGAAGTTCAGAAGTATGGCTACAAACAGCACAACAAATACTTCTTCGACACTCTCCACATCGAATTGCCGGAGAATGTATTTGGTGCTACCATCAAATCGATGGCAGAGGCCAAAAACATGAATTTCCGAATCATTGATGACAAAAACATCGGGATCAGTTTTGACGAAACCACTTCTCTGGAAGATGTAAACAACATTCTGGAGATCTTCGCTGAAGCCAATCACAAAGAATTTAAACCCTTTGTATGCGATCCGGCTGAATGTCAAAAAATTACAACTATCTCCTCTGAGCTTACACGCAGTTCAGAGTTTCTGAAGCAGGGTGTATTCAACGCCTATCATTCCGAAACCGAGATGATGCGCTATATGAAGAAGCTGGAGAACAGAGACCTGGCGCTGAACCGCACCATGATCCCCCTGGGCAGTTGCACCATGAAACTCAATGCTGCTGCAGAGCTTTTCCATCTGAGCTGGCCCGAGTTTGGAGCCATCCACCCCTTTGTACCTGCCGACCAGGCGGAAGGTTACCTGGAGTTGATCCGTAACCTGGAGAATGCTCTGTGCGAAATAACCGGTTTTGCAGGCATGACCTTTATGCCCAACTCTGGTGCATCGGGCGAATATGCAGGGCTTGCCGTTATCCAGGCTTACCATCAAAGTCGTGGTGAAACCCATCGCGATATCTGCCTCATTCCTTCCTCGGCCCACGGAACCAACCCTGCCAGTGCCGTAATGGCTGGCACCAAGGTAGTGGTGGTGAAGTGCGACGAGAACGGAAACATCGATCTGAACGACCTGAAAGAAAAGGCAGAAAAGCACAAGGACAACCTGGCTGCCATCATGGTTACCTACCCATCTACCCATGGAGTATTTGAAGAGCATATTCTTGACGTTACCCGCATTGTACATGAGAATGGCGGACAAGTATACATGGATGGAGCCAATATGAATGCTCAGGTGGGATTGACCAATCCGGCCATCTGTGGTGCCGATGTTTGCCACCTGAACCTGCACAAGACTTTTGCCATTCCTCACGGAGGGGGTGGCCCAGGTGTAGGCCCCATCGGTGTGGCACAGCACCTGGTAAAATTCCTCCCTTCGCACGTAATGCACAAAACCGGTGGCGAAGAAGGCATCCATGCCGTTGCTGCTGCACCCTTTGGAAGCGCTTTCATTCTACCCATCACCTATGGATACATAAAAATGCTGGGAGGCGAAGGATTGACAGAGGCAACCAAAATTGCTATCCTCAATGCCAATTATATGAAATCTTCGCTGGAAAAGCATTACAAAGTGCTCTATACTGGCAAAAACGGATGGTGTGCCCATGAGATGATCCTGGATTGTGCGCCCTTGAAAAAAGCAGCCGGAATTGATGCCATTGATATTGCCAAGCGATTGATGGATTATGGTTTCCATGCACCAACAGTTGCGTTTCCTGTTGTTGGAACTCTTATGGTAGAGCCCACCGAAAGTGAGCCCCTTAGCGAAATGGACCGCTTTATCGATACTATGCTTTCCATCCGCGAGGAAATCCGTGAGATTGAAGAAGGAAAAGCCGATAAGGACAATAACGTGATCAGGAATGCACCCCATACTGCTGCAATGGTAATCACCAGCAACTGGGATATGCCCTACAGCCGCGAGAAAGCTGCTTTCCCCATGCCATGGTCGCAGGAGATAAAGTACTTTACCCCTGTTACCCGCATCGATGATGCCTATGGCGATCGCAACCTGGTTTGCACTTGCGACCCCATCGAATCTTACGCGCACCAGGACTAACCTTCTCAGGATCAGACCTGACTATAAAAAGCGAGCCGGACAGAAGTGACCGGCTCGCTTTTTTATTTCCAATTCCAGGGGATTTATTCGCTATAGCAGGCTATAGCTTACTGCAACCCCAACAGTAACTACGGATGCCATTACCATCAGCTTGATAAGGATATTAAGACTGGGACCCGAAGTATCCTTGAACGGATCGCCCACCGTATCGCCAATAACAGCGGCATGATGACCGGGAGAATTTTTCCCGCCATGATGGCCCTCTTCAATGTATTTCTTGGCATTATCCCAGGCGCCACCCGCATTGGCCATAAAGATAGCCAGTGCAAAACCGCTGGTAATGGTGCCGATGAGCAAGCCCGTTACCCCGGCCACTCCAAATACTACACCTACGATAACAGGAATGAATAGTGCTACCAGCGAAGGCACCATCATTTCTTTCTGTGCTCCGCGTGTGGAAATCTCTACACAGCGGGCATAGTCGGGTTCGGCAGTGCCTTCAAGAATACCGGGTATAGTCTTAAACTGACGGCGCACTTCATCCACCATTTTCTGGGCGGCACGTCCTACGGCATTCATTGTCATTCCGCTGAAAAGGAACACACTCATAACCCCCAGGAACACGCCTACCAGAACTTTGGGGTTCATCAGGTGGATTTCGTAATGATAGATAAAGTCAATGAAATCGGCATGTTGTGCCTGCACCTCGCCATTAAGTCCGTTGATAATGAATTCGGGCATATCCAGGAACTTTACAAACATGATCTTCACTTCCTCAAAATAGGCAGCCAACAATGCCAGTGCGGTAAGAGCAGCACTTCCGATGGCAAATCCTTTTCCGGTTGCGGCAGTGGTATTGCCCAGGGCATCGAGAGCATCGGTACGTTTGCGCACCTCTGCACCCAGTTTCGACATCTCGGCATTTCCACCGGCATTGTCAGCAATAGGTCCGTAAGCATCAGTGGCAAGGGTAATACCCAGGGTCGACAGCATCCCTACAGCAGCAATACCAATACCATAAAGCCCCATGTTCAGGTTACCCACATCGAAGGTAAAGCCAGCGGCAAAAAGATAAGCCAGGGTAATGGCCACCACAATAATACCCAGGGGCACAGCAGCAGAGATCAACCCGGTACCGATACCGGCAATAATGATAGTAGCAGGTCCCGTTTCGCTGGATTGTGCGATCTTGCGGGTGGGGGCGTAGGCTGATGCCGTAAAATATTCGGTACTCTGCCCGATACCGATTCCGGCCAGCAGACCTACCACGATGGAGCCCCAAAGCCCCCAGTAGTTTTCAAATCCCAGATAATATAAAATACCCAAAGAACCCACAATGATCAATCCGGCGCTGGTGTTTACGCCGGTTCCCAGCGATTTAAGCAGCTCCTTCTGGGTGGCACCCTCACGTGTACGAACCATAAAAACACCGGCAATTGACAGCAGAGTACCAATGGCTGCAATAAGCATAGGAGCGATAACTGCATTGAGTTGCATTTCGTGCCCAAGGCCAACAAATGCTGCAGCACCCAGCAGAGAGGTGGCAAGGATTGAACCGGCAAAAGATTCAAACAGGTCGGCACCCATACCGGCCACATCGCCAACGTTGTCGCCAACATTGTCAGCAATAGTGGCAGGGTTTCGCGGATCGTCCTCAGGGATACCTTCTTCCACCTTACCCACCAGGTCGGCACCCACATCGGCGGCCTTGGTATAAATACCTCCGCCTACACGGGCAAACAGGGCCTGTGTTGAGGCCCCCATACCGAAGGTAAGCATGGTGGCGGTTATGGTAAGGAGTTTAAAGCCCGGCTCAGCTTCAGGAATGGCCATATTAAGCACAATAAACCACAAAGACACATCGAGCAGCACAAGGCCCACTACTACAAGGCCCATGACAGCACCACTGCGAAAAGCAAGGCGAAGGCCTCCGTTGAGCGATTCGCGGCAGGCGTTGGCAACCCGTGCAGAGGCAAAAGTAGCTGCACGCATTCCAAAAAAACCAGCCAGACCCGAAAAAGCTCCACCCGATAAAAAAGCAAAGGGAACCCATTTATTCTGAATTCCCAAACCAAAGGCCATGATGCTGAAGATGACCGTTAGAATTAAAAAAACCAGCAAAACTATTTTGTATTGCTGGCGTAAATAGGCTCCCGCGCCGTTTCGAACGTGGGTAGCAATTTTTTTCATCATTTCTGTTCCTTCGCTATATCCCATCATCTGTTTAAAGAATATCCAGGCAAATAGCAAGGCCAGAAAAGAACTGACAGGTACTAACCAAAAAATCAGTGGCATTTTTTCCCTCCTTTTAAAGATTTAGTTAAACATGTGTATTGATAAAATTGAATTTGGATGTGGGCAAAAATAGAAATTAATTCTTTGCACACAGGCAAAAACTTAAGAAATGTTAAGGCATTGTTAAGTTGCCTTACAACTATACAACAATCTGCCCTGGGCAGTGTAAAGTTGGTACATTTGCCCGGGGCCGGGAAAAAAGCATCTGCGGTGTGCAAAAATCATAAAATAACCCTAATTTTGTAATACAAACCTTTATTTCAATCCTTCAAACTGTAGCAAACATCTTCTTTTTAATGGAAAAAATAAAATTAGAGATATTAGGGATTTCATACAGCCAGTCGCAGTCAGGTGCTTATGCCCTGATTCTGGGAGAAAACGGAGAAAAAAGAAGACTGCCAATTATAATAGGAAGCTTTGAAGCCCAAGCTATAGCCATTGAACTGGAGAAGATGAAACCCTCCAGGCCCCTCACCCACGATTTATTGAAGAATTTCGCCCAGACCTTTAATATCATTATCAAAGAGGTGATTATCTACAAATTTTCTGAAGGAATCTTTTATTCCAAACTCGTATGCTTTGATGGCATTAAGGAGGTGGAGATCGATTCGCGCACTTCAGATGCGGTGGCTCTGGCAGTGAGGTTCAAGTGCCCCATTTATACTTATGAAACTATCCTAAGTGCTGCAGGTATAGTACTGCAGGAAGAAGACAAAACCATGGGCGAGCAAGGGTTGCAACATGAGAGTGACATAGCGGGTTCGGATTATGAAAACCTTACCATCAAAGAACTGGAGGATTTGCTGATGGCTGCCATCGATGAAGAAGCCTATGAGAAGGCCTCAAAAATAAGAGATGAGATCAACAAACGCAAAGGCACCCGGTAGGATATATATTTTGTCAAAAGTCCGTGTGGATTTAAAAAAAATTAATAGGTTTGCAGGCATTTGCCTTGCAAACCTATTTTTTTGGCACATTATTCAACATCATAATGGGTTCAATACCGGGAAAACAAAACAAGGAAATGCCACCATCTACCTACACAAAACCTTATTTATGAAGAAATACCTTTTACGCCTGCCCCTTCAGGCCATCCTGCTATCCTTGGTAGTGCTGGCCTCATGCACCACTCAAGCCGACCCGGAGTCTATTGCAGAGATCTCTCAGCACTGGAAACTCGAAAAAACCATTGAACTGGAAAGCGGCCAGGAAAATCCTGCAACCGAAAATGACTTTCTCGCCCTAAACGATGCCGACGGGAATGTTTTCAACCTCTCTCTGGCCGATTGGTCGGCAAGAGGCACATGGTTCAGGCAAGAAAATCAGCTGGTTTTGCTTCCGCAACCCGACGACTTGTCGCTTCAGGTAGACTCAATGGAATATGCTGCAATAGCAGGAGATATTAGTATTACCTTTTACCATCAGGGCGAGGCTATTGCCAGACTTTCTGGAGATATGCTGGAAGGAAAAAAACGACCCATGCCCTTTACAATTGAAGAGTTCAGCGCACAAGTACTTGTGCTCCGTGACAACCAGTATCAATATCATTTTTCCTACAAGCCTGCAGAGGTTGCTGCATTTGCTTTTGGCATTACCAATATCCTCAGAGGACTATTTGGCATGCTTGTACTTATCGGAATTGCATGGATCTTTTCTGCCAACCGCAAGGCGGTTTCATGGAAGCTGGTAGCAATAGGTCTGACCATTCAGGTGTTACTTGCCTTTGGTATTCTACAGGTGCCAGCCATACAGTATTTCTTTGAGCTGGTAGGTAAGATATTTGTTGTGATCCTTGATTTCACCAAGGCCGGAACCGAGTTTCTTTTTGCTGGATTTCTCAACACCGAAACTTACGGGTTTATTTTCGCCTTCCAGGTACTTCCCACCATTGTTTTCTTTTCTGCACTTACCAGTTTGCTTTTTTATCTTGGGATCATACAAAAAATCGTATATGTACTGGCATGGCTCATGACCAAAGCACTTAAGCTCTCAGGTGCAGAAAGCCTTTCTGTGGCCGGCAATATCTTTCTGGGTCAAACAGAATCGCCCCTCATGATAAAGGCCTACCTGCCCAACATGACCAAATCGGAAATGTTGCTGGTTATGACCGGCGGTATGGCAACCATGGCGGGTGGAGTGCTGGCGGCTTATATCAGTTTTCTGGGAGGCGATGATCCGGTGCAAAGGCTCATCTTTGCCAAGCACCTCCTTGCGGCTTCCATTATGGCTGCTCCCGGTGCTGTGGTAGTTACCAAAATACTCTTCCCCCAAACAGAAGAGATCGACAAGACCATGGAGATCTCTCGCGACAGAATTGGCAGCAACATCCTCGACTCCATCTCCAATGGAACTTCAGAAGGTCTGAAACTGGCGGCAAATGTGGCTGCTATGCTTCTGGTTTTCATCGCCTTCATTGCCATGTTTAACTTTATCGTGGGGAAAATCGGAGCCTGGACAAACCTTAATGCAACCATTGCCGAACTTACCAATGGACAATACAATCAGCTTTCACTGCAGTTTATTCTGGGCTATACCTTTGCTCCCATCATGTGGCTCATCGGTATCAGCTTACCCGACATCACACTGGCCGGACGATTGCTGGGGGAAAAAATTATCATGACAGAGTTTATTGGTTATGTAAGCCTTGCCGAGCTCAAAGAGGCCGGTGCATTTGCCGATCCCAAAACCATCATTATGGCAACCTACATGCTGTGTGGTTTTGCCAATTTTGCAAGCATCGGTATACAGATCGGGGGTATTGGCTCACTGGCTCCTTCACGCCGTGTTTTGCTTTCGCAATTTGGGATGAGAGCACTTCTGGGAGGAACACTGGCTGCCCTTATGAGTGCCACCATTGTTGGAATGATACTGGGATAAACTCCGGAGAGTAAACCTCTCCTGAAGCTACCCGCCGTAATGCTCATTTACTACTCATTTAAAACCCAAAAACATGCAATTAAATTACTTTAAAAAACTTCTTCCGTTACTGGCGCTGCTGGTAATCCTGGGAAGTTGCGGATCATCGGGCAACGAGCCCAAAAAAGAGAAACAGACTGAAGAGATCGCAGAGGTAAATACTATTGTTTGCCTGTGGGATCAGGTACCTGTTCGTGAAGAACCCCAACGATCAGGCCGATGGCTTTCGGCTCTCAACCTTGGCGAAACAGTTGAAGACATGGGCGAAAGCTCCATTGACGAAGCCGACAACAATAGAAATTACTTCAAAATCAGGCTTTCTGACGGTACATTGGGCTGGGCTCCGGATTATGGACTGGTAAAGGGCGAAGCTGCCGCTATTGCTACCCAGACAATGGTAAACCGCAGACCTGATTTGTTAACAGCCACCAATGTTGAATTATCGCCCATGGAGTTTGTGGTGATAAGTGAAAGAGCCGGAGATTGGGTGGAGGTGATTGGCGAACGCAAACAAAAAAGAGGTTGGATCGAGGCCCGCCATGTGGTTACCGACAGAGAAGAAGTAGCCATTGCTGTGCTGGCACGGAAAAATGTTTTTACCAACAACCAGCTCGATTTTACAAAACTGGAAAGCTTCCTCGAAAGCACCCCTTTTACCCAAACATCTTTCTTCCGTCAGCTTAGCACTCAGCTGGAAGACCATAAGCGCCAGCAACGCCTCAAAAAAGAGGTAGAAGAAGAATATGGAGGCTATTATGATTATGATGAAGAGAACGATGAGAATTATGATGAAATGGCCGGATAGCGGTATCCGTTAAAAAAGGAGGGCTTAGAAAAGTCCTCCTTTTTTAATGGGTATGAGTGAAGTGAAGTACGTACTACTTTTCGAGACAATATTGTTCATAACAAACAAGTAGTGCCTGATACACTTCATATTCTTTCCGGGAAAGCACAAACTCGGGGGTAATATTGCAGTATTCCAGAAAATCATAAACCTCCCGGTCATCTTTTAGCCCCGTATATCTTTTCACAAGTTCCACATTTACTACCCTGGCAGCTCTGCGCTCAACATCCTGTTGAGCCAGTACCTGGTGGTAGCGCGCCAGTTCCTTTCCCCTGCGCGAAAACCGATCATACAGATAGGTTATAGGCCCTGGAATTACAATACCGCCCTGCCCGTCGCTACTGGAAGAAATAGACAAAGGATCCGGCAACCTCAGGTCGATGGGCGGCTCCGGGTCTTTGAAATTAAGAAAAGCATACTTGAACTCGGTGAAAGTGGCATAGGGATAAACATCCACCATGGGTAATTCGTAGATCTGAGGTCTTAGAAAGATCACCAGCGAGTCCAGCCCCGCCAGCTTGTTTACGGTAAACTCAAGAGTATCTGTATAAAAACCAACCGCCCTGAACATAATGCGATCGTCGGGCCCCAGACGCATGCTGAAAGATCCATCGTAACTGCTGGTAGTACCCCAGGCCCTGCTGAGGTTAACAACATGCACATTGGAGATGGGCAGCGAATCACCCTCCTGCAATATCCACCCTTTTACAATCTTACGGTCGGTGGCATCCTGCCCCCTTGCAACACCGGAAAAAACACCCGCTGCCAGCAGGATCAATAAACATTTACAAAAAATCTTCATAAAAAAAGAAAGGGTTCATACAAGTGCCTGATACATCAAAAATCAATCCACTAAACGCAAATACCAAAATATATTCGAATGGATCAAATTTAGAATAATCCTCTTCAGGAAATACTGTTGGTTGGTTAAAATATCCCAAGAGATAAGATGAAAGGTTTGGCACATATTAACAGAAACTGCTGTAACATTGCTAAACAAGTGTATAGGGTTTCTCTTGCTTTTAAGCATCATAAAACATAACTTTGGGCGGTTTAATTCAGGAAGTCTGCTTAAGGAGAATTCTGCTCTCCGTGAGTTCATCATGCTTACAAGGCTTGATTCGAAGGCAGGCTTATGGTTCAATTTTCAGATAAACGACTACAATAATGCAGCAATACCTTCAACTGATGCAGCATGTGCTGGATCATGGTGTAAGAAAGGAAGACCGCACTGGCACGGGTACCCTCAGTATTTTTGGGTACCAGATGCGATTTGATCTTTCCCGGGGATTTCCTTTGGTAACTACAAAAAAACTACACCTTAAATCCATTATCCACGAACTTCTTTGGTTTCTGCAAGGTAATACCAACATTGGCTACCTCAATGCCAACGGTGTGCGCATTTGGGATGAGTGGGCCGATGAAAATGGAGATCTGGGACCTGTTTATGGAGCCCAATGGCGCAGCTGGCAATCCGCTTCGGGCCCTGTGGATCAGATTAGCCAACTAATCGACCAGATTAAAAAAAACCCGGACTCTCGCCGACACCTGGTGAGTGCCTGGAATGTGGGCGAGATAAATAAAATGGCCTTGCCTCCATGCCACATTCTTTTTCAGTTTTATGTGGCCGACGGGAAACTTTCCTGTCAGCTTTACCAACGAAGTGCAGATATTTTCCTGGGAGTGCCCTTCAATATTGCATCTTATGCACTCTTTACCATGATGATTGCCCAGGTTTGCGATTTGCAACCCGGCGATTTTGTACACACTTTCGGCGATGCTCATTTATACCTGAACCACCTTGATCAGGCAAAGCTGCAGCTTAGCCGTCAACCCATGCCTCTTCCAACCATGCAAATTAATCCTGAGATTAAAAATATTTTCGATTTCCGCTACGAAGATTTTACACTGCTAAACTACAACGCCCACCCTCACATCAAAGCACAGGTGGCCGTTTAGCTCCTACCAGAAACCAAACCAGGCAAAACCATAAACCAAAACAATATGAAAATCACCATTATTGCTGCCATTGCCAACAACAATGTGATTGGGGCCAACAACAAGCTTCTGTGGCATATGCCGGCAGATCTGAAACATTTCAAAGAGCAAACACTCAACCATACTCTGATTATGGGCAGAAAAACCTTTGAAAGCATAGGCAAACCTTTGCCTGGAAGAAAAACCATTGTAGTAAGCCGAAACAAGGATTTTGATGCCATGGGTTGCGAGGTGGTTACCGACCTTAAAGATGCCTTTTGCAAGGCAAAAGAGGATGGGGAGGTATTTGTTGCAGGAGGTGGCGAGATCTATCGCCAGGTAATCAACCTGCATTTTACCCGTAAGCTATCCATTACCCGTGTTTACGCAAACTTCGAAGGAGACAGTTTTTTCCCGGAGATCAGCCAGGATAAATGGGAACTGGTAGAACGCGAGGAAAAACAACCCGATGAGAAAAACCCATATCCTTACGCTTTTCTTACCTACAAAAGAAAGAAGTAATTTTTACCCCTTGCATGGATTTGAAAGCAAACCACTTTGCATGGATTGCCGGGCAACTGCATAAAAACCCATCAGGTTTTCTGCTTTTGCTTGCGGGCTGCAGGAAACAGTACATTGTTTAAAATCAGACGATAGCCTGGCGAGTTGGGAAAGAGGTTGAGGTCCGTTGGCGGATCGCCCACAAAATGGCGGTAATCTTCCGGATCATGCCCACCGTAAAAGGTAAAGGTGCCCTGCCCGAAACTCCCATGGATATAGCGGGCTTCATTGTAAGCCCTCTTTTCGCCCAGAATAGTAACAGTAGGCTTGATGCGATCTTTGCGAAAAGCGGTGGTTTGCCCCATAAACCCCTTGATGAGGGTTTGATGGTTTTGGGTGAGCATAGTAGGTACCGGATCCCATTTGGCGGAAAACTCGAATAGAGTAAAAAAGTCTGTCACCTGATCGCGCCCGGTTTTGGGAACATCTATATCAGACTTGGCATACTCATAAGGGTTGGTAACAATCTGGAAATTATGAAAAGCGAAGGTTCGGGAGAAATCGAGCTTTTGCTGTGCCCTTGGGTCGATGGGTGTTCCGTCAAATACCTCATGTACAATATCTACGCCATCGGCAGCCAGCGCTATATCAATGCTTTCGGGAGCGGAACACATAGCAAACATGTAACCTCCACCCGCTACAAACTGCTGGATGCTCCGGGCTACAGCCAGTTTAAGGTCTGCTACACGGTCGAAACCCAGCTTTCGGGCCAATCCTTCAGCAAGCTCTACATCCTTGCGATACCAGGGTGCATTGCGGTATGCAGCCCAGAATTTTCCGAATTGCCCGGTAAAATCTTCGTGGTGCACATGAAGCCAGTCGTAAAGTGGCAAAACTCCGGACAATACTTCTTCATCGTAGATAGGATCATAAGGGATCTCGGCATAGGTAAGTGCCAAAGTTACTGCATCATCCCAGGGGAGGCTATGGGGAGGAGTGTAAACCGCTATACGAGGAACTTTGTGGAGGATAATCTCTTCCATGTTCACATCCGGACTTGCTATCTCGGCCAGTATTGCAGCCGCCTGCACATCGGCAATTACCTGATACGACACTCCACGAATGGCAAGCTCCTGCTCAAATTGCCTATGGTGCTGAAACATAAAGCTCCCACCCCTGTAGTTGAGAAGCCAGCTCACTTCAACATCGTGTGTAAGCACAAAAAAGGCAATCCCGTAAGCTTTCAGGTGGTTTTGCTGGCTATTGTCCATGGGAATAAGAATTTGTGCTCCTTGTACCCACAGGGACAAAAATATCCAGAAAAATAAAATTGAGGAAAATCGTTTCAGCATTGTTTCTGTATTTCTTACAAAACGTAAATTTACAACAATCCTGTACAGAAAGGGTTTAAAAAAATGTAAAGAGAAATCAAAGGATCAGATTCCTCGCTTTTCCGGTTGCAACCTTTTACTTACAAAAAAGATATCATCAAAAGGGCACATCGTCATCGGGTTCATCGTTCATGCGCGAAGGCATGGTAACGATGTTTTGCGCAGGAGCATCAAAAGCAGATGAGGGCCGCAATTGAGGTGCCTGATCGAATCCACCTCCTGCATCATAGTCCATAAATTTGGCAAATTTGTCAATAAAGCGAAGTGGAATATCCTCCAGGGCCCCGTTCCGGTGCTTGGCAATGATGAATTCGGCCATCCCCTCGGTTGAGTTGCCTTGTTCGTCTTCGAGTATCTTATAATACTCGGGGCGGTAAATAAAACACACCATATCTGCATCCTGCTCAATGGCACCGGATTCGCGTAAGTCGGAGAGTAAAGGTTTCTTTGAACCACCGCGGGTTTCTACAGCACGGCTCAACTGCGACAAGGCTATGATCGGAATGTTGAGTTCCTTGGCCAAACCCTTCAATGATCGGGAGATGTTGCTAATCTCCTGCTCCCGGTTGCCCGATTTGTCTCCACCGCCCGACATAAGCTGCAGGTAGTCAATAATAACCAGCTGGATATCGTGCTGAGCTTTCAAACGGCGACACTTGGCGCGCAGTTCAAAGATCGAAAGTGCAGGCGTATCGTCAATAAAAAGAGGGGCATCAGTTAAGTTGCTCAATTTGGCATTGAGTTGCTCCCATTCGTACTGCTCCAGTTGCCCCTTTTTAAGCTTGTCGGCAGCAAGCTCGGTTTCACTGGCAATCAAACGCATTACAAGCTGCACACCCGCCATCTCGAGCGAAAACACTGCCACTGCCTTTTTAAACTCTACCGCCATGTTGCGGGCCATGGTAAGAACAAAAGCTGTTTTCCCCATACCTGGGCGGGCTGCCAGGATGATAAGGTCTGATTTCTGCCAGCCGGCCGTTACGCGGTCAACACCAGAAAAACCGCTGGGAATCCCACTGATATGCCCATCCTGCTCGCGGGCAGTCTCCAATTGCTTTACAGCTTCCCTCACCAGGGAAGGCATATCGGAAAAGCTTCTGCGAAGATTGGTTTCACTGATGGCAAAAAGCTCTTTCTCTGCTTTATCAAGAATGTCGAAAACATCGGAAGAATCCTCGTAAGATTCTTTGATAATGCCATTGGAAATACGGATCAGTTCGCGCTGCAGGAATTTCTGAATTACAATGCGAGCATGAAACTCCACATTGGCCGCAGAGGCAATACGACTGGTAAGTTGTGAGATGTAATAGGCACCCCCTACCGACTCCAGGTCTCCATTTTTTAGCAGTTGCTGGGTTACAGTAAGTATATCTACGGGCTCCGAGTCGGCGAACAATTTATGTATGGCCCGGAATATCTTTTGATGCGCTTCTTTATAAAAAACCTCAGGCTTGATGATGTCAATTACATTTGTTAATGCATTTTGTTCCAGCATCATGGCTCCCAGCACAGCTTCTTCCAGATCGAGTGCCTGGGGCGGGATACGCCCGTGATCCCCCAAAGCTGAAAGTGCTGTCATTGAAGGGTTTTTAGTGACCCTTCGCCCAACTTGGTTTTGCTTGTTTTCCGTGTTTTCCATCTGACAAAAATAACCAAAGCTTTGCGATCTGAACCCGAAAAACAAGAATTTAGTTTTCAACAATCCGCAACCCACTGATCAATACGGAAAAGAGAAATCTGCACAGCAACACAATGAATATCAATCAAATACAAACAACCCACTAAACCACAACACCTTACACATATTTACATATTTACGCACTTAAATCACAGAAAAGCTGGTAGAGTTTATGAATGTTTTTCATTTTACCCTGGATGAAATGCTGCAATGATTCTGTTCCATCCTCTATTTCCTGCGGGGAATCAGTCTGAGAGAGCCGTTGATACAAGACATCGGCTTCCTGGCGGATTTGGAGGTTCCTGGGTAGTTTGGCCGAAGCAACACCAAAATGAGTTAAAAACTGCTCCGGATGGTTAAGCTCCTGGTGGTGGGGATGCACAATCCAGTTTTCCTCCAAAGGACTTTTCAATCCTCTGAATTTCTGTTCTATAAGTGCAAACTCTGCTGCAAGCTGGGGCATCGAAAGGCTGTACCGGCCAAGGAGGTTTTTCTCGGTTTCAAGGTCAAAAACCCAGATTGTATCATATTCTCTGGCAATTTCCAGAATTTTCCGGGCAGTTTGGTCTGTGTCATTAGTACCTGGCTCACCTAACCAATGATAGGCTTTTCCGGAGGCCAGATCCTGCCAGCCAACAGCAAAAGGAAGTATCTGATAGGGATGCGTGCCAACAAAAAGGGGAATAGCAGGTGCAAAAACAAAAGTATTCATGATCAATCCTTTACCAGAGGAACCATGGAAATGCTTTTGCAAAAGCTCTTTATCGAGCACAGGTGTTTGATCTGAGATGCTTTTCAACTGACTGGCAATTAAAGGCATTTGTTTGTACTCATCCGGTATCTGGTCAACTTGTTCAATGCCTTGATGGTACCATGCAAACTGTAGTTCACGCTCTACTCCTTTCAGCAAAAATACCGAAGTATCAGGTACTTTCTTCCAGCAATGGCCAATAAAATCACAAGGATAGGGGTCATGGCAATGCATACCAATGGGTATTTCGGGAGATTTCTTCAGGGCGATGGTCTCTTTTAGCTCAGCCACCAGTTCTTTTACCATGTTTTGCTTACCCTTTGCATCCTCCAGCCGGCTCTCCATCACGAATAATTTCCAGGGATCAATTGCCTCCTGCCGAACGTAATCTTTATTGATATAGACCAGCGAAAAATCAGCCAGTTCCATTCCGCTGCCAGAAATTACATAGTATTGTAATGCGGCATCCCAATGATACGTTTCAGACAACGACCGGCTGCTTTTCACCTCTGCCCCGTGCCATTTCCCATCTTTCCTGTAAAGGATATCCAGAGCTACCACCACATCGTCAAAAGCAAAAGCAGCTTCATAGATCACATCGGTACTCCCTTCCGCAATCAGGGCAGCAGTTTTTTCAACCGATTTGGCCATCTGAAAATGGGTTGCCGGCGATGCATCCATCCCTCCCGGGAAGAGTTGCCGGGCAAAAATCCCCACATCTGTACCTCTTACAAATTTGGCCCGCTGCTCAGGACTGAGCGGATCTCTCAGGAAATAACGGTTTTTGTATAAATACAATGCCTTACGACACTGGATTCCTTTGATAAAGGTAGATTTGGACAGCAGGGCTTTTTTGCTTTTTTCAGCCATGATCGGATATACGTGTTTAATGGGAAGGATTACACCAGCGATTCTATGTTTTTATCCTCAAGCTCTCCCTTAAAGGAATACTTAAGGAAAAGCCGGGCGGTAGTAACCACATCCTTATTACAATAAATGGCAATGCGCTTCAGGTCGTTTTCCCTCCAGTACACTCGGGCCACATCGCTGCCCATGATATCATCTTTGGGAGTGGGTATACCAAATACTGCGGCAAGAGTGGCCAGAGAGGTATAGTTTTTATAATCGCCAAACTTCCAGAGCTCCATGGTATCAAGGTGGGTAACTTCCCAGGGCTTCTTCCCTTGCAGATTGATGATGTCGGGAAGAGGAATACGATTGATCAGCATGCGGCGCGCTATGTATGGAAAATCGAATTCACGGGCATTGTGGCCACAAAGAAAATGCCCGGAAGTATTGAAACTGCTATTGAGTAAATCGGCAAAATCGGTTAGCAACTGTGCCTCATTGTCATCGAAGAAAGCTTTACAACGAAACCGGAGCTCTTCTCCTTCGCCATGAAAGAAACCAGCCGAAACACAAACAATCTTTCCGAACTCGCTGTAGATGCCGCCTCTTTCGAAAAACAATTCTGCTGTAGACTTTTCTTCATCCCCCTTTATGCGCTGGGCTTTTTTCTCCCAAAGTTCTTTGAAAACATCGGGCAGTTCTTCATAATCACCTACCATGGGTACCGTTTCCACATCCAGAAACAGTATCTTCTTCAGATTTATTTTTTCAAGCATGGCAACTGTCTTGGGCTTTATTGAGCATTGGAAATTACTTTAAACTCGGTACGCCGGTTTCGCGCCCTGCCCTCTTCGGTATCATTTCCGGCAACAGGCTGTGTATCGGCATATCCGGTGTAGCTCAGGCGCGTCCTGTCGATCCCTTTCTCTACCAGGAAGTTGTATACACTTAGGGCCCGGTTTTGCGATAAAGTTTTGTTGTAAGCAAAGCTGCCTGTGCTGTCGGTATGGCCACTGATCTCTATCTTCAAACCAGGATTCAAAGTCAGCAGGTTAAAAAGTCTTTGCAGTTCGCTCAATGATTCGGGCAAAAGATCGTGGCTGTCGGTTTCAAAAAAGATATTGCGAAGTACCACCGTTTCTCCCTCGCGAATGGGCTGAAGAGGGATATCGTACAAATGAGGGTCGAGCCCGGTTCGCACATCGGCAAAGGAGAAGTTCTCGGAAAAAAACAAGTACCCATCGCGCCAAACATTCAGAGCCAGGTTGCGCCCTGCAGGGATGGGAATAAGAAACTCACCTGTGCGATCGTCGGAGAAGGATTGAACAAGGATCTCTTCATTTTGCACATCTACCAGCTCGAAACTGGCACGTAACCGCCTTCGGGTATGGGCATCGAACACAAACCCCTTCATATAGGTAACCATATTGGGGCGGGCCTCTTCATACAGCTCGAAGAAATAAAGATCAGACCTGCCTTGTCCGCCGGATTGTTCGGATGCAAAGTAGGCCTCACGCCCCGATGCACCCACCACCAACGACATCTCATCGGCATGAGTATTAATGGGATAACCAAGATTTACAGGGGTTTGCCAGTTTCCTTCCTCATCGCGTACCGAGTAAAACAGATCCAGCCCGCCCATACCCAAATGACCGTCGGAAGCAAAGTAAAGCGTACGGTTATCAGGATGGATAAAAGGCGACATCTCCCTTCCGGTGGTATTAATAACCGGACCCAGGTTTACGGGATCCGACCATCTGCCATCTTCCTGCAAAACACTGGTCCAGATATCCATCCTGCCAATGTTGCCACGACGATTGGAAACGAAATACAAAGTTCGGCCATCGGGAGCAATGGAGGGTTGCGAATCCCAGGAAGGGCCATTAACAGGAGGTCCCAGGTTCACCGGATGGCTCCAGTTGTTGCCCACCCTTCGGGAGTAATAAATATCGCAACTACCATGACCTCCTGGCCTGTTGCACCCGGTAAAATACAAATGCAACCCATCGGCAGAAATGCTCTGGGCTCCTTCATTGTATTGTGTGTTGATGGGCGGGCCCAGGTCTACTGCCGGGGTCCATTCTCCATTTTCACGGTAGCTCACAAAAAAATTCTCCACCTCTCTGCCCCACTCCATGTGCTGTGTGTCGCGCCGGGGTTCCTTGCGGGTAAAGATCAATGTTTGTTCATCGGCAGTAAGGGTTGGTGCGTATTCATCAAATGGGCCATTGATGGCAGGACCCAGGTTTTCAGGTTCAAATGGAACCGGATTGGCTATGGCATGAAGGGCAAACTCGCTACGGCGAAGTATCGATTGCGCTCTTTGTTGTTGAGCAGTGCTCAAGCGGGGGTTTTCTAAAAACTGCAATATACTCTCGTGGGCCAATTGATACTCTCCTATGTACAAAGCCGACTCGGCCAGTTGAGAGAAAATGTTGGGATAAAATGCCGGATCAATTTTTACAGCTTCCTGGTATGCCTTAACGGCTTCTTCAAATTGCTGCATAGTCTGAAACATTTCGCCCATAACAATATAGGCCTCAATAAAGCGAGGGTCGTGGCGGATGGCTTCGCGGAAACTCTCGGCAGCACCTTCCACATCGCGCATATTATATTTGTTTACGGCATCCTGAAAAGCTCTTCGGGCACGATTGGAGGTAGTGGAGAGCTCTGGTGGCTGGGCATGGGTTTCTTCAGCAAACAAAATAAAAACCAGTACCAGTGAAACCAACCTGATAAAAAACCGGAAATCAAAACACACCTTGCACATACAACTCCTTTGAGAAAAGTAAAATAAAAGTCCCCCAGACAAACAACCGCAAAGGTTACAGGGATCGATCCATTACACAAACCTAAGCATTTTTTTCGAGAAGCCCCAATATGCAGTTTGGCTTCCATAATAAAACCTATGGCTCAGTTAACAGATACACTCATGGATGGCTTTTGGGGCAAACATGTTCGTTTCATCCCTGCAACCTGCCCTCAGGGTATGTTCATAAACTTGTGCGATTGCAGAGAAAACATCCATCGTGGGTTTTTCAGGATGTAATCTACGATCAGGGGTAACATTTTGGAGTAGCGGCTCCACTCTGGCTGCAGGTAAAGGCGGCATTTCTCCTTTACCCATGGAAGGTTTTGCTCTGCCCAGGCAAAATCCTGCTCTTCATAAACGATCACTTTGAGCTCATCGGCCAGCTGCAACATATCGCGGCGTGGGCTGAATTGCGATTTTGGTGATACACAAATCCAGTCGAAGCTACCCGAGAGAGGAAAGGTTCCGGAGGTTTCCAGGAAAATACGGATATTATGTGCGCGCAATCGCTGGCACAGGGCATCCAGGTTGTACATCAGGGGCTCGCCACCGGTAATTACCACGGCTGTGGCTCCGAAAAGAGCCAGCCGGTCCATGATCTCATCAAGGGTGGTGAGCGGATGCAGGGAGGCATCCCACGATTCTTTTACATCGCACCAGTGGCATCCCACATCGCAGCCCCCGATACGGAGAAAAAATGCAGCCTTTCCGGTATTATAACCTTCACCCTGAATGGAGTAAAACATCTCCATAACAGGCAACAGCAGACCTTGTTCCAGAAGTGCCTGCTGTTGTTCACTCAGATTGGATAAACGAGTATTATTCAAATCAGGAATAAATTTCTTTTTTACGCGCTTTGAAAGTATTCATGAGCAACGACACAATGGTCATGGGGCCTACCCCACCAGGAACCGGCGTAATATGAGAGCATTTGGGTGCCACCTCGTCATATTTTACATCGCCAATGAGTCTGAAACCCGATTTGGTCTGGCTGCTTTCAACACGATGTATACCCACATCAATAACCACAGCTCCTTGCTTTACCATATCAGCAGTAACAAACTCGGGTTTGCCGATGGCTACGATGAGGATATCGGCCTGGGAGGTAATTTCCTTCAGGTTTTTGGTTCGGCTGTGGCATACCGTAACCGTAGAGTTGCCGGGGTTGGTGGTGCGCGACATAAGGATGCTCATGGGGCGGCCTACAATATTGCTGCGCCCCAAAACCACACAATGCTTGCCTTCGGTTTCTATCCCTGAGCGCATCAGCAGCTCCATGATACCATGAGGAGTAGCCGATACATAAGCAGGCAGGCCTATGGTCATGCGGCCTACGTTTACCGGGTGAAAGCCGTCAACATCCTTTTCCGGCCTGATGGCCTGGATAATCTTCTCTTCGTCGATATGATCGGGCAATGGCAACTGAACAATAAATCCGTCAACTTCCGGATCATTGTTCAGAAATTCAACTGTCTTAAGCAACTCCTGCTCAGAAATATCGCTTTCGAATTTGTAGGTAGAAGAGTCGAAACCTACTTCTTTGCAGGCTTTGCCTTTGCTGGCCACATAGGTTTCACTGGCAGGATCGTTGCCTACCAGCAGGGCCGCCAGATGGGGAGGACGCTGGTCGGCATCCACCATTTTTTTCACCTCTTCGGCAATTTCTCTTTTGATGTCGTTGGCGATCTTTTTTCCGTCAATCAGTTGCATATGCTAAAGCTTTAATGTAAAAAACTATCAGGCCTTGTAAAAGGTAATGAACTGGATATTATTTGCGCATTCCGGGCATGCCCCGCATCATATTCATGAGTTTTCCGCCACCACCCGACATCATTTTCATCATTTTACGAGTATCTTCAAACTGTTTTATCAGGCGGTTTACATCCTGGATAGTGGTGCCACTACCATTGGCAATACGTTTGCGTCGGCTTCCGTTGAGGATGGCGGGGTTCTCTCTCTCTTCAGGGGTCATGGAGTAAATGATGGCCTCAATTCCATTGAATGCATCGTCTTCAAGGTCTACATCTTTCATGGCTTTACCCATGCCAGGGATCATTCCCACCAGGTCCTTCACATTACCCATTTTTTTGATTTGCTGAAGCTGCTTAAGGAAATCCTCGAAATTGAACTGATTCTTGGCAATCTTCTTTTGCAGCTTGCGGGCCTCTTCCTGGTCAAACTGTTCCTGGGCTTTTTCTACCAGCGATACGATATCACCCATCCCGAGTATACGGTCGGCCATACGGCGTGGGTGAAACAGGTCGAGGGCATCAATCTTCTCACCGATCCCCACAAACTTGATGGGTTTTTCTACCACCGAACGAATGGTAAGGGCTGCACCACCGCGGGTATCACCATCGAGTTTGGTAAGCACTACCCCATCGAAGTTGAGCCTGTCGTTGAAAGCCTTGGCTGTATTCACGGCATCCTGACCCGTCATGGAGTCGACCACAAAGAGGGTTTCCTGGGGGTTCAGGGTTTGTTTGATGGAGGCAATCTCGTTCATCATTTGCTCATCAATGGCCAAACGACCTGCGGTATCCACAATTACCACGCTGTGCCCCATTGTTTTGGCATGGTTTACAGCTTTCTTTGCAATACCTACAGGATCTTTGCTTCCCTCTTCTCCGGCAAATACCTCAACATCAATCTGCTGTCCCAATACTTTAAGCTGATCAATCGCAGCAGGACGGTATACATCGCAAGCCACCAGAAGCACTTTCTTATTCTTCTTGTTTTTCAGGTAGTTTGCCAGTTTGGCAGAGAACGTTGTTTTACCACTACCCTGCAAACCCGCTATGAGGATGATAGCCGGGCTACCCTTGAGGTTGATTTCCTCATTTTGGTGCCCCATGAGAGCCGTAAGCTCCTCGTGCACCACCTTTACCATCAGCTGACCGGGCGACACCGCGGTAAGTACGTTTTGTCCCAGTGCCTTTTGTTTTACCGTTTCGGTAAAGGTTTTGGCAATCTTGAAACTAACATCAGCATCGAGCAATGCCTTCCTTACATCCTTAAGGGTTTCAGCAACATTGATCTCGGTAATATGTCCCTGGCCTTTAAGCAGTTTAAAGGCCCTGTCAAGGCGATCCGTTAAATTGTCAAACATTGTATCCTACTTTAATTTTGTGCAAAATTATCATTTATTATGGTTTTATCCAGCGATTTTTTCCCATCTTCAACGTGTGATACATCACAAGAATTGTTAACAATTCGTTGATAAAATCCGTGTAAATCGGGGATTCTCTTCGGCAAATTTTCATACATTTAATTCCGTAACCTGAACCGCAAAAATGCTTGTCTTTCTTTTTTTGCTACCTTTGTGGTGCATATTTTGCATGGCAGGGTTTTTGCGAAGCCAATCAGGTCAAAAAAAACGCTTCTTTCAGCCAAAGCAAAATGCACTAATACCTGAATAATGAGCCATCAAGTTAACGATATCAACGATATACCCTGGCAGGTACAGCGTTTCAAAGAGATGATCGATCAAAAACAATCCATTTATTTCGATGTGGATGATTTTGAGGAGATTATCGACCACTTTGTTTACCTTGCCGATTACCGCCAGGCCATGCAAATTGCCGAGTATGCTGTTGGTGTGCACCCTGGCTCTGTTCCGCTTATGTTGCGGCGGGCACAGCTTCTGGCTACCACTAACAAGGAAGATAAAGCCCTGGAGATACTCAGCGACGTGGAAGCTCTGGAGCCCGAGAACTCCGATGTATTCCTTACAAAAGGAGCCATTTACTCACAACTCCGGCATTACGAAAAAGCCATTGAAGAATACAACAAAGCGGTAGACAATGCCGACGAACCCGACTATGTGTATTGCAGCATTGCCTTTGAATATGAAAACATGGGCAACTTCGACAAAACACTGGAATATCTCACCAAGGCGCTGGACCTAAATCCAGAGAATGATCTGGCCATATACGAAGCGGCCTATTGTTTTGATCTTTTATCGCTGACAGAAGAAAGCATTAACTTCTTCAGCAAGCTTATCGACCGCCATCCCTACTCTATTGAAGCATGGTTCAACCTGGGTGTGTCGTACATCAATGCCGAGTTGTACGAGAAAGCCTGTGAGTCGTTCGATTTTGCGCTGGCTATCGACCCGGAGCATTCGGCCACTTGGTTCCACCTGGGGTATGCCCTTAGTTTACAGGAAAAATTCCCTGAAGCCATTGCCGCTTACAAAAACTCCCTCGACAACGATGAAGGCGATGCCATGAAGTATTATTACATGGGCGAGTGTTTTGAAAAAATGGGAGCTTATCTTGATGCACGCCATTGGTACCAGAAAGCCACCGATTTGCAGGCAGACATTGCAGATGCATGGATCGGTATGGGGGTATGCGAACAGGAAATGGGCAATCACAGCCAGGCACTGGAACTGCTGCACCGGGGCATTGATATGGATCCGCAAAACACCGGCTACCTTTGCATCCTGGCCGATACCTATATGGCACAGGAGCGGCCTGATGATGCAGCCAACTGGTTTGAGAAGGCTATTGAATCCAGCCCGGATGAGGAGTTGATCCGCATGGACTATGCCGATGCAATGGCAGAGCACGGCGATTTTGCAACCGCCACTACCATCATGGTTATGGCCATAGAAAAATTCCCTGAAAGCATGGTACTGCAATACCGTATGGCTGCCTACCTTTACATGCAGGGAAAAAACAAAGAAGCTGACTTTTTCATGGAAGAAGCCCTGAGCAACGATTTCGAAAAACATGAAAGTATGTTTGAGATTTTCCCCGAACTCAAAGATCATAAAGAAGTGCAAACCCTAATCGGTTTTTATTCACTCTAATAATTTGAGCACTCTAACCCCCACAAACGGTTTATGACACTCCCCCTTTTACCCCACAGAGAAAGCAAACCCCGCAACAAAGGCGTGGCCATGATGATGGACAAAGGACTGAGCCTGCAGGAGGCCAGAAACATTGTTGAAGTTGCCGGACATCTTATCGACTTTGCCAAACTTGGTTTTGGAACCTCGGTGGTCAGCAACAATGTGGCAGAAAAAGTAAAGATCTATCGTGATGCCGGCATAAAGGTTTACGTGGGTGGAACTCTTTTTGAAGCCTTCCTTATACGCAATGACTTCGAGGGGTATGTTAAGTACATTGAGAAGCTTGGTGTGGATGCTGTAGAGATTTCTGATGGCAGCATGTACATGCAGCATACTGAAAAATGTGGCTACATCTCTCATTTTGCCAAGAATTATACTGTACTCAGCGAGGTGGGAGCCAAAGACAGCAGTGTTGCCGTTGATCATATACAGTGGATACATCATATGAACACAGAGCTGGACGCCGGTAGCAGTTTAGTGATCGGAGAGGCACGCGAAAGTGGCACAGTGGGCTTGTACGACAAATCGGGCTCTGCAGATGTTGCCCTCATACAGGATATCCTCAGGGAAGTACCCAGCCACAAAATTATGTGGGAAGCACCTTTGAAGCCGCAGCAGGTCTGGTTTATTAAACTACTGGGGCATGATGTAAACCTCGGAAATATTGCTCCTGCAGATATCATCCCTCTGGAAACACTCCGACTGGGTTTGCGCGGCGATACGTTCTTCGATTTCCTGCCACAAGAGTACCAGCAATTCAAGCTGTAGTATTCCGACAAAAAGCAACCCACTGCTTTGGGAATCATTTCTCCCCACATTACTTACTTTTCACTCTATCTACAATCCCTCAACAAATTCAGATGTCTGAAAGAACTTTTAAAGACTACGCCTCCCTTACGGCCCGTGGCATGGGTATGGGTGCAGCAGATATTATCCCTGGCGTATCAGGCGGCACCATTGCTTTTATTACGGGTATTTATGAAGAATTGATCAACAGTATAAAATCTGTAAATGGACTATTGTTGCAAAAGCTCATGAAAGAAGGAGTTGCTGCTGCCTGGAACCATATCAATGGAAACTTTTTGGTGGCGGTATTTTCCGGCGTTCTTTTCAGTATTTTTTCCCTTGCCAGGGTTATATCATGGCTGTTGCAGGTCTATCCAATGCTGGTGTGGGCTTTTTTCTTCGGCCTCATCATTGCCTCAGCGTGGCATGTTGGAAAAAAAATCAGCAACTGGAACGTTGCAATTATTTTAGTAATGCTCGCAGGTGCAGCCATTGCAGCATGGATTACAGTGGCAACCCCGGCCACAACACCAGACGCCAGCTGGTTTATATTTGTTTCCGGTGCCATTGCCATTACTGCCATGATACTTCCCGGAATATCAGGCAGTTTCATTTTATTGTTACTGGGCAAATACGAGTTTATACTGGGTGCCGTTAAGGATTTCGATATCGTCACCATCATTTTGTTTGCCCTGGGTTGTGTGGTGGGGCTGATTAGCTTCTCCAATGTTATTGCCTGGTTTTTCAGGAAATTCCCCAATGGTACCATGGCATTGCTAACCGGGTTTATGCTGGGGTCGCTCAATAAACTCTGGCCCTGGAAAGAGGTACTTACGTATCGAATAAACAGTGCCGGTGAACAGGTACCACTGCTTGAAAAAAGCATTTCGCCCTTTGTATACGAACAAACTACCGGCAATCCGCATCAGCTTGTTCCGATCATACTTTGTGCTCTGGTGGGCTTTCTGCTGATATTTACCTTCGATGTAATGGAGGCCCGCAAAAACCGAAGGAAGTAAAAACCACTTGCTGTGTATGAAAAATAATTTGCTCGGTCTTATTGGATTCCCTCTTTCCCATTCATGGTCGGCCCGCTATTTTGCCGCCAAGTTTGAAAAAGAAAATATTGCAGGCTGGGACTACAAGGCCTTCCCTCTGGAACACATCCAGGAATTACCCAAACTGATTGAAACCCAGGAAAACCTCAGGGGACTGAATGTTACCATCCCCCATAAAGAGGCAGTTCTTTCTTTGCTTGATGAAGTATCAGAATCGGCCCGCAAGATTGGTGCTGTAAATACCATAAAGATTGAAAGAGAAAGAGGTAAGATCAGAACAACGGGATTCAATACCGATGTAACAGGTCTTGAAAAAACTTTTGAAAAGCATAAGCTGGACCGTGGAGGAAATGCATTGATCCTGGGAACAGGAGGAGCGGCCAAAGCAGCCGCATGGGTATGTCTTCAATACAGCAAGGAGGTATTTTTTGCCACCCGCAACCCAAGGGTCGAAGGTCAGCTATCCTATGATAAATTACATTCACTGGAAGATTTTCCGCTGATCATCAATTGCACTCCTGTTGGGATGTATCCGGAAACAGAGGCCCTGCCTCCACTCCCCTACCCTACTCTGAGTAAGCATCATATTCTTCTGGACCTGATCTACAACCCGCCAATTACCCGCTTTATGCAGGAGGGTATTGCAAGAGGCTGTAAAGCCATTGGAGGATTGCATATGCTGGAGCAACAAGCGGAAGCTGCCTGGAGGATCTGGAATTCGGAACCTTGATCAGGTATCCTGCGGAGCTTTTCTGAGCAATCTCCACAAAGCCAGCATAAGACCAGTAAAAAACACCCCCATAACAATACCGGGCCAGGGATTAACCTCCTCCTGGGGGTTTACCCATAATCTGTAAATTCCATACCCCAGCGCAAAGCAACCTGCAGCCAAAAGGGTAATGAAGAGAAAAAAATCGAAGTACTTCTCAAGTTTCTCCATTTTAGGATTGGCCTCTTCTGCGCTGGAGTAATGCGCATACCGTTCGCCCTTAGCCCTGTATTTTACCTTTCCCGGACGATAGTAGACTTTCTGGGCAGGAAATCCGTTTCGCAGTCTGAGGTCGTATATTTTTCTTTGATTATGATCGCAAAGTACCTGGTATGCCTCGTTTACCTTCTTAAATTCTTCATGGGCAGCGGCATCCGGGTTTTTATCGGGATGCAGCACTTTTGCTTTCTCTCTGAAGGCTTTACGTACTTCAAAAAGGTGCGCATCACGCGAGATCCCTAATATTTGATAATAATCCCTTGCCACCATAATTCAATGCTTCTAAGCTGTATGTCAGAACAATACAACAACAAAAAAGTTCTTCTAATTTAGGCATTTGATCACACAATTGCAACCTTTTCCTCAGCCGGCAGGTATTGGGAGTTGGTGCTATTGTGGGGGCAGCTGAAAACTTACCTGGCTGGGAAACTGAAAGATCCTGAGCCCGAAAAAGGGCACAACAGCCATGATATGATCGAAAATATCGGCCTGAATTGCCTCATAATTCACCCAGACGATATCATTGGTAAAAGCATAGATCTGCAAAGGAACACCTTTTTCATCGGGAGGCATTTGCCTTACCATGTGAATAAGCTCTTTGTGTATTTTGGGATGGTTCTCAAGGTAGGCCGAGATATACGCTCTGAAAGTACCGATATTGGTCATTCTGCGCCCATTTACAGGCAATGCCAGATCAAAATCCTGCTGCTGATTGAACTCTGCGATCTCCTTGCGACGCCGCTTTACATAGTCACTGATAAGAAGAATTTTTTCGTACTGATCCAATGTTTGCTCATCGCAAAACCGGATGCTATTGATATCTATACAGATGTTGCGCATTATCCTTCTACCACCGGTTTGTACCATTCCTCTCCAGTTTTTAAAGGAGTCGGATACCAGTGCATAAGTAGGGATTGTGGTGATGGTTCGGTCGAAATTGCGCACCTGTACTGTATGCAGACTAATATCTACCACGTCGCCATCAGCACCGTATTTTGGCATTTCGATCCAGTCGCCAATCTGTACCAGGTTATTGGTAGTAACCTGCACTCCGGCAACAAAGCCAAGAATGGTATCTTTAAAAACCAGGAGCAAAATGGCCGTAACGGCACCCAAACCCGTAAAAAAATACAGAGGAGATTTGTCGAAAACCACAGAAAAAGCAAATATGGCAGCCACCATACCTCCCAGTATCTTAGTAGCCTGCAGGTATCCTTTTATAGGTCTTGAACGGGCAAGATCGTATTGATTGTAAATTCCTCCAACAGCATCCAGAAATGCATAGAACACAATCAGGATCATGAAAATGATATACAGGCTGGTGAGATCATAGGCAAGGGTAACCATTTTAGGAAAATCGGCCATAAAGGCAGGGGCAATCCAGTAGATCACCATGACCGGGGCCAAATGCGAGAGCCTGTGAAAAACCTTTTTCTCAAGCAAAACATCATCCCACCTGGTACTGCTGCGCCTCACAATACGGCTCACAATGGCAAGAATAATATGCCGGGCCACCCAATTGGCAAAAACACTCAACAATACAAGCAGAATTACAAAGATTACCCCTTTAAAAGGATGCATCAGCTCAGCAGCCATACCCATATTCTGCATCCATTGCTCCAGTTGTACATGAAATCGCTCCATACCTTATTTTTTCTTTTTGTTTCCGGTGGCGCAAACCTAATGATTTTTTCCTTTTGCAGGAATGAAAAACAAGATGGTTTTAAGCCAGGTCAACTGCAGATAGAAATTATTTCTTAAGTTTGCACTCCCTGACGACGAAGGGAATGGTAAAAAATTATGAAAAAGATTTGCCAAAAACAAAAATATTACCGTACTTTGCACTCCCTTAAAAAGCGCATAAAAGTTTAGTATTCAAATCAAAAATATTTTCAGAAGATGTCACGAATTTGTCAGATCACCGGAAAAAGACCTATTACAGGGAATCGTGTATCCCACTCCAACATTAAGTCTAAAAGAAGATTTCTGCCTAACCTGCAGGTGAAAAAGTTTTACCTTCCGGAAGAAGATCGCTGGGTAAGCGTTAAAGTTTCTGCCAAAGCTATCCGTATCATCAGCAAGGTAGGTTTCAGCGCAGCCCTGAAAGAAGCTCGTACAAAGGGTTTCTACACAGAGTAAGGATATCTTTCAAAAGCATTTTACAGCTGCCAGATCTCATGAGGTCTGGCAGTTTTTTTTATACAAACAAACATGCTGCACGGGTGTTAATATAACGAAAAAGGGCAGTTTGCTCCATATAAGCCGTTCAGCATTGCCATATTATCATTATTTTTACAACCTACGTATCAACACAGAAAGCATGTCCGCATTATTGAAATACCTTCTCTTTATTGCCCTGGTCTTGAGTGTACTTGTTGCCCTGAGCAGTGTATCCTCTGAAGAATCAGAGCCTCCAAGCCGTCGCGTAATACAATTCAGCGGGCTTGTGGTTACCGGCGACAGTCTTAAACCCGTTCCTCTTACAAATATCTGGGTGCGGGGAAGCCGCCGTGGCACCACTTCCGACTTCCAGGGCTTCTTCTCCATTGCCGTTCGCGAGCGCGATACGCTTCGTTTTTCGGCTGTAGGTTTTAAGGAGATAGATTATATTGTGCCTGACACTCTCAGTGCTACCCGATATTCGGCCATTCAGCTCATGACAAGGGATACCATTTATTTGCCCGAAACGGTAATTTACCCCTGGCCAACCCGTGAGCAATTCAGGTATGCCTTTCTTCATACCGAAATTCCAGATGATGACAACGATCGCGCAATGCGCAACCTGGCAAGAGCAGAAATGCGCGAAAGGCTTGAAAAAATGCCACTGGATGGCTACTCCAATTTTCGCTATATGACCGACCAGCATGCTCAACGCCTTTACTATGCAGGTCAGCGCCCTCCTATGCGGATATTTGATCCCATTGCCTGGGGTCAGTTTTTCCAGGCATGGAGAGAAGGGAAGTTTAAACGCAACGATTGATATTATTCTTTCATATTGCAATAAACTTACTCTTTTGGTGTTTATCATTGCAGTGCATCCGGGAAAGGATCAAACTATGCCGGAGATGAATTAATTTGCTAATTTTGTGACCCGAAACAGGTCTGTACTGTCAACACCATTTCAAGCATACACTTGTGAAACACCTTCCTGTAACCCTTCTGAGCATTTTACTTTGCTGGTTTGCTTTACCCACCCATGGGCAAAGGGCACTGGTTGAAGGTCGGGTAACCGATGAACTGAACAACCCCCTTAGTTTTGTAAGCATTACACTTGAAGGCACCACCCAGGGCACAGTTACCAATGAGGAGGGTCATTACTCCCTGATGCTTCATCCTGGCAACAATATATCTCTCCTGTTTTCATTCCTGGGTTATCAACCCAGACGAGAACAATTCAGTTTAGCGGCAGACGAGCGTAAAATCCTGAACATACAACTGACACCACTGGTAACCATGCTGCCCGATGTGGAGGTACGTGAACGGCAAATCATTACCAGCCAGTACATGACCCTCGACCCCAAGCTTACTGCCATGATTCCCGGACCGGGCAGTGGAGTGGAAAACCTTATCAAAACCATGCCCGGGGTTAGCTCTACCACTGAGCTTTCTTCTCAGTACTCGGTAAGAGGAGGTAATTTTGACGAAAACCTTGTTTACGTTAACGGAATAGAGATCTACCGACCCTTTCTGGTCCGTTCGGGCCAGCAGGAGGGCTTAAGCTTTGTAAATTCAGACCTGGTTTCTTCCATCACCTTCTCATCAGGCGGCTTCGATGCCAGGTACGGAGACAAAATGGCATCAGTACTCGACATTACCTATAAAACACCGGAAAAATTTGCGGGCTCTGTATCCATGAGCCTGCTGGAAGGATCGCTTCACCTGGAAGATGTGCGTTTGAACAACAAGCTTACCTACCTGGTGGGCTTGCGTCATAAGTCCAATCAATACCTTCTGGGCACACTGGATACCCAGGGAGATTACAAGCCCGAGTTTACCGATGTTCAATCTCTGGTCAGTTATTCCTTTTCACCTGAATGGGAGTTGAATTTCCTTGGAAACTACTCACGCAATCAATACTTGTTTATCCCTGAAGTGCAACGCACCAGGTTTGGAACCTTAAGTGAAGTCAGACAATTTACGGTATTCTTTGAGGGCCAGGAAAGAGACCGGTTCCTTACAGCTCTGGGAGCCCTTTCGCTCAACTATACCCCCTCTGAGGATCAATCCTATCAGTTTATTACTTCCGTTTTCCAAACCGACGAAACAGAAAATTTTGATATAAGAGGCCGGTATTTACTTGAAAGGGTGGAAACCGATTTTGGATCTTCAGATTTTGGTCAACCCACAGGCACTCCGCTGGGAGTAGGTACCTTCCACAATCATGCCCGTAACTACCTCAATGCAATTGTATGGAATGCAGAGCACAAGGCCAGCTTAACAATTGACCAAAGCACACTTCGCTGGGGAGTACGTTTCCAGTATGAAGATGTTTTTGATCGGCTCAACGAATGGACCCTTATTGACTCAGCAGGTTATGCCGTTCCGCGCCCCCCTACGAATGCTATTTTTCTTCAGGACACCGTAAATACAAGGATTTTTCTGCGATCCTCAAGGCTATCGGGTTTCGTTCAGCATACACAAGAGTTTGACCGCCCCCGGGGCCGGTACATCCTTACCGCCGGTGTAAGGGGCAACTACTGGAGTTTCAACAGGCAATTGCTCATCTCGCCCAGAGCAACCCTGCTCTACAAACCCGTTTGGGCTCCTCGTATGGTATTCAGAGCCTCGGGAGGTTTCTACCAACAGCCCCCATTTTATAAAGAGTTGCGCGATTTCCAGGGAAATCTCAACCAGGATATCAAAGCACAGGAAAGCATTCAGGTTGTATTAGGAACGGAATATAATCTCACCCTTTGGCAGAGACCGTTTAAATATACTACCGAGATTTATTACAAGCATTTCAGGAACCTTATCCCCTATGAACTGGACAATGTAAGGATTCGCTACTATGCCAACAACACTGCCCGTGGTTATGGTGCAGGTCTGGATATGAAAATCAACGGAGAATTTGTTCCGGGAATTGAATCGTGGGCCAGCCTCTCCCTGATGCAAACCAAGGAGAAGATCGATGGAGCCTTTTATACAGATCCGCAAGGCAATGTAGTACCATTGGGCTATATTCCCCGTCCAACCGACCAACTCCTTTCTTTCAGCATGTTCTTCCAGGATTTTCTCCCCAAAAATCCCAGTTACAAAGTAAGCCTTGCCCTAATATATGGCAGTGGCATGCCCCTTTCCCCCCCATCACCTGAAAAAACAAGGAATATTGGAAGAATGCGGTCTTACCGGCGTGTAGACATTGGCTTTTCCAAGGAGCTTATCGGAGCCTCCAGCAATTTCCGGGAGGGTAGTTTTTTCAACCATATTCAATCCATGTGGATCACAGCCGAGGTGTTTAACCTGCTCGAGATAGACAATACTATCAGCTATTTATGGATCCGTGATGTACAGAACGACCTGTATGCCATACCCAACTACCTCACATCCAGGCTCATCAACATCAAGCTCATTACGCAGTTCTGATCGCTGTCGTTTTGTCACCTCCCTGTCAGTCAGAAACAATCCAGAAACAATAGAGTTTTTGTGTAGCCAGCCACTACCAGGCACACACTAACAACTGATATGCAATAGCTTACAACAGCTAAAACAACAATCCTGCATACATTCAGGGAATACTGACTGGCGTGCCATTATAACCATATGCGGCTCGCCAATCGTGTATGGCATAATGATTGAAAAGGAAATGCACGTTAAAAGAAACGCATATTAAAATCATAAAACATAATTGAACAATGGGTAAAATTATCGGAATAGATTTAGGAACCACAAACTCATGTGTTGCAGTAATGGAGGGAAATGAGCCGGTGGTAATCCCCAACAGCGAGGGACGCAGAACAACGCCATCCATCGTTGCCTTTACCGAAAATGGTGAACGCAAAGTGGGAGATCCTGCCAAACGGCAAGCCATCATAAACCCAACCAAAACTGTGGCTTCCATCAAACGATTCATGGGTGAGACCTTTGAAGAGACCTCCAACGATCGCTCAAGGGTATCCTATGAAGTAGTGAAAGGCGACAACAATACCCCCCGGGTAAAAATTGATGACAGAAATTATACACCCCAGGAGATCTCAGCCATGGTTCTTCAGAAGATGAAGAAAACAGCTGAGGATTACCTGGGCCAGGAAGTTACTGAGGCAGTGATCACTGTTCCAGCATATTTCAACGATTCGCAAAGACAGGCCACCAAAGAAGCCGGAGAGATTGCCGGCCTTAAGGTAAGAAGGATCATCAACGAACCGACTGCAGCCTCTCTGGCTTATGGTCTTGATAAAAAAGACCGCGACATTAAAATTGCTGTTTTCGACCTGGGTGGTGGTACATTTGATATCTCAATCCTTGAGCTTGGCGATGGCGTTTTCGAAGTAAAATCTACTCATGGCGACACCCACCTGGGTGGTGATGACTTCGACAATGTTATCATTGACTGGCTGGCAGAAGAGTTCAAAAACGATGAAGGCATTGACCTTCGCAAAGACCCTATGGCTATGCAGCGCCTGAAAGAAGCCGCAGAGAAAGCCAAGATTGAGCTCTCCAGCTCTACCTCTACAGAGATCAACCTCCCCTACATTATGCCTGTGGATGGTATCCCCAAGCACCTGGTGCGCACCTTGAGCCGCAGCAAATTTGAGCAGTTGAGCGATAAGCTCATCCAGGCTACTCTGGAGCCTTGCAAAAAAGCCCTTGCTGATGCCAACATGCAACCTGCAGATATTGACGAGGTAATCCTGGTAGGTGGTTCTACCCGTATCCCTGCCATTCAGGAGGTAGTAGAGAAGTTCTTCCAGAAAAAGCCTTCCAAAGGAGTTAACCCCGATGAAGTGGTTGCCGTTGGAGCTGCTATCCAGGGAGCTGTGCTCAGTGGAGAGATCAAAGACGTATTGCTTCTTGATGTAACTCCCCTATCGCTGGGAATCGAAACCCTGGGCGGTGTTATGACCCGGCTTATTGAAGCCAATACCACCATCCCCACCAAAAAAACCGAAACGTTCTCTACTGCAGCCGACAGCCAGACCTCCGTGGAAATACACATTCTCCAGGGAGAGCGCCCCATGGCCCGCGACAACAGGACAATCGGTCGTTTCCACCTGGATGGTATCCCCCCTGCACCCAGAGGCATTCCGCAAATTGAAGTAATGTTCGATATCGATGCCAACGGTATCCTCAACGTATCTGCCAAAGATAAAGCCACCGGTAAATCGCAGAACATTCGTATTGAGGCATCCAGTGGGTTGAGTGATGATGAAATTCAGCGCATGAAAAAGGAAGCTGAAGAAAATGCTGAGATGGACAAAAAAGCCAAAGAAGAAATTGAGAAAGTTAATGCTGCCGACAGTTTAGTTTTCCAGACAGAAAAGCAACTCAAGGAATTTGGCGATAAGATCCCTGAGGAGAAAAAGCAACCTATCGAAAAGGCACTTGAAGACCTCAAGAATGCCCACAAAAGCAAAGACCTGAACGCCATTGATACGGCCATGGCAGCTCTGAATGCGGCCTGGCAGGCTGCAAGTGCAGAAATGTACAATGCAACCCAGGGGCAGCAAGAGCCACAGCCCCAGGCTGAAAATCCCAATCAGGGTAAGAATGATGGCGAGGTAACCGATGTGGATTTCGAAGAAGTGAAATAAGCCCCCGCCAGAATTACTCTGGTTCAGGTTATCAAAAAGAGAGCGGTCTTTCATTACTGGAAGACCGCTCTCTTTTTGTTTGGTTTATATGCTCAGGAGGTAAGCTTTTTAGCCAATGCCAGGGCTTTGTCATAGTCAGGCTGATCTGCAATCTCTCGAACAATCTCCACATATTTTACCATATCGTACTGATCGATGATCACAACCCCCCTTGCCAACATTCTATACTCTTCAATCAAAAAACCATACTTGATACCAAAGTCTGTTTCTTTATGATCGGATACCGTAATAATTTTGTCGATACCTTCAGCTGCACAAAAGCGTTTTAATGCAGAGGGAAGATCGCAAGAAATGGTAATGATCTGAACATTGCTGAGCTTGGAGGCTTCGAGATTAAAGCGCCTTGTCTGCTGCGCGCAAACATCTGTATCTACAGAAGGAACAGAGGAAATAATTCGCACCTTGCCCTGGAAATCGCTCAGCTTAACAGGCTTGAGGTCCTGGCCGGTTGCCATAAAATTTTTTGCATGAGAGCCTGTTTTTATGATCTTTCCCAACAGGGTAACAGGCTGGCCTCCGAATGTTACAATATTTGAGTTTCGTTTCATCAGAAAATTATTTAGTTAATTCATTGGTCTGATAGCTTGTCTCGTTTCTGGCGAGAGTACTTGCATGCTAATTTTGACTGCGTCGAGCTTCGGTTCATCTTTTTTTGTGAGCCGAAGTGCTCATGCAAGTTTCATCAGAAAATTATTTAGTTAATTCATTGGTCTGATAGCTTGTCTCGCTTCTGGCGAGAGAACTTGCATGTTGATTTTGACTGCGTCGAGCTTCGGTTCATCTTTTTTTAGTGAGTCTCATTGCTCATGCAAGCTTCAATCGAAAAAGCGATCCATTTCTATCAAATTTACCTAAATCATGCTGTAAAAACAACTTTTTAACGCCTAAACATGCTTTTATTACAACCTAACATATTTCAACTCATCGTTTTCAAGTGATTTTACTGCTGTGTTGATCTAACAATGGAAGAAGACGAATGTTTTGAATGAAATTGCTATTTTTTTCTTTTTTTTACAACCGAAGCAAATTTACCAAAGACATAACAGATGCAAATCACAACAAAAGGTTTGCAACCTTGCCGGATGCAAACCTTTTGTTGTTGAGCAAAATACTTTCTGTAAAACCGGATGTATAGTTTTCCTCACATCACGGCATACCCATGCATGAATTGATTACTTGCGGTCGAAAAAAGGATTTTTGGATGATGCACTCAGAGGAATACCCCAAATGATTTTTATGCCCGGCGAAAGGATCTCCAGTTTCAGGGCAGCCATGCCAATGGTATGCATTACCCTGTTATCGATGCGGTGGTCGGCAGCTACAGCCACAGCAGATCCTACAGCAATACCCAGATCGCCCACATTGTATACACAGGGTACCAGCGGATACTTCTCTTTTGTGGCACAGTCGGCAAAACCACACAGCCCGCATACCTTGAGCCCAAGGGTTTTGATACGGGTCCCTATCAGCACTACCGCATCGGCATTTGCCAGCACATTATCGGCATCCCTGATAAAAATATCATATTCTTTTTGCTCTCCGATTTTTCTCATTTCCATTGCAAGTAACCGGATGTCGTTATCAGTAAGGATTGCCATCTCCAGGTTGTCAGCACCCTTTCCTTTGGGGGCAGTTCGTGCTGCAACCAGCATTTTTTTTGCCACATCAATTACTGTGTTTTTACGCTCTTCCAGTTCAGTATAAATAGCCATATGTGTAGATGTTTTTAGTTTTGCCTAAATTACAAAAAAGCCCGAAGGGAAGTGATCCCACCGGGCTTTTTTTGGTAATTTATAATGATTTTACTTATCGGTAAACTTGGCAAGGCTTTCGATAAACCTCAAAGGCACAATACTTTCGTTGCGCTGGTTGTCGTGTTTTCCAATAATGATCTCAACAAGATTCTCACCTTTTTCTACCTGGCCGGCCTGGCTGGATAGGTCGCAGCGATGCAAAAGCATAATTACATCCGACAGTTCCGTAAGGTAAACAGGCAGTTCGTTGACAGAAGGGCGCTGAGAATAATCGCCGCTATAATTTGCAGGCATTTGCGAAAACAGTACAATGGGAAGGTTAAGTTCGCGGGCAATATCTTTAATTACCTGTACAATTTTCCCCAGTTGTTCTTCGCGTGTGTCGGTATCAATGATACTGGTGGAGAGCAACTCCAGATAGTCGATAATGATCAGCTCAACACCATGCATAATCTTGAGCTGTCTGGATTTTTTAAGCAGTTCGTCGGCCGAAAGATTAGGAGTATCATCCAGGAAGATATCGGCTTTTGCGATGTGATTTACCAGCGAGAACATATGATCTCTTTCGCTGGGTTTAAGTTTACCACGGGTAAGCTTTTCGAGCGACATTCCCGTCTCACTTTCAATTAATCGGTTGGTAATTTTTGTACTGGATCTTTCGGGAGAGAAGATAGCAACCGAATGGTTGTTTTTTATTCCAATATTATTTGCGATGGAGAGCATCAGGGCGGTTTTGCCCATACCTGGTTTTACTGCGATGGTAGTAAGTTGTCCTTTCTTGAAACCTGAAATAACCTGATCAATATCCCTGAAACCTGAAGATAACCCGTTGGAAATCTGATTTTCACCAAAATTTTGCTGAAGTGCCTGGTTTACCATTTCTCTGAGGCTGGCAAACTCAAACACCTCTGAACGCTCTGTGATTTCTAATGTATTTTGTTCCATAGCTTATGGGTTTTATTTGAAAAATCATTGTCACCAAATTTAACAAAAAAATAACTCAAAAGTAATTTTTCCTTAAGGTTTGAGACTTTTTTAAGAAATGATAGTCAGCCGAAATCTACCAAAGGCATACTGCAGCCAAATACATGACAAATAAGGGATCCGGAAAGTTTTTAACAAGAGTGGCTGGCTCTTTGTATTCTTCTGTTACGCCCCAGGGCCATCAGATATAAACTTAAAACCATCCCAAAACAACGGTGCAAAAAGCGATCAGGCTGTATTTTCTGAATGGATAAGCTGATGTGCAAGATCAAGTTCACTTATAAGAGCTTTCCAGCTTTCATACAGGTCGTCTTCACTCTCTGAATAGTACCAAAGGAGCTTTACCTTGTTTTTGGATTTATTGTACTTGTCCAACAACTCCAACATCTTGAAAATATACTTTGAGGAGGTGGTATTGAAATAATTAACCCTGAAAATTACCATGATCTCCTTCGGTTTTTCTTTAACAAATTCCTCCAGCCAATGGATCAGGGGTTCGAAAAACACCATGGCATTGGGTGGATAAGAATTACCTGTTAACTCAAGTTTTGCGGATGTCGCATCGAACACTACTCCGAAGGTGGTTTTGGTTGCAGGAAGGGTTAGTTTTTGCATTGTGGTTTCTGAATTGGCCCGGCGGGTATGGTATTTCAGACTCAGACAATCAGTAAGGGCGTCATGAGATTTTGGTGCAAAAGTACACTTTATTCTGCAATATCACCCCACTATCAGAGGCATATAATGAATTCAACCCCATCGCGCGTATTTTCAAACGTTAGCGACCCTCCCATACTTTTTTCTATAATGGTCTTAGACATATACAAACCCAGCCCTGTGCCCTCACCCGGATGCTTGGTAGTGAAGTAGGGTGTAAAGATTTTATCTGCTACCTGATCGGATATACCTCCGCCATTATCAGAAATATACAGGTAGGATTTGCCCTCCTTCATAAACAAACTAACCTCAATGGCAGGATTTACCACGTTTCTGTCCAGGAGAATATCCCGGGAGTTGTTCAGCAGGTTGAGCACAACCTGCGCATATTCGTTGGAGTATCCGGTAACCACAATATCTTCGCTGGCATGAAACCGGAGTTCAATATAATGCCTTCTCAGAGTTGCTTCTACCAGCGAAATACATTTTTCCACAACGGCTTTTACATTAAACTCCTGCATGTTTTTTTCGGGTTTAAAGAAATTCCGGAAGTCATCGATGGTTTGCGACATATACTGAACGATCTCCATGCTTTTGGCAACTTTATCCCGGATATACCCTTCGTTGATCTCATTATGCAGGTAGGCCTCCTGGATATTCTGAATAATAACAGCCACTGCATTGAGGGGTTGACGCCATTGGTGAGCAATATTACCTATCATCTCCCCCATGGCAGCCTGGCGGCTCTGCTGCACCAGCATAATATCTTTTTTCCGGCTTTTTGAGAGTTCTTCAATGATACGTTCCTCCAGACTCAGGTTAATCTCCTCCAGCTGGTGGCTTTGCGAAAGAATCTCTTCCTTCTGTTGCTCCAGCTCCTCATTTTTTTTCTGAATCTCCTCGTTCTTTCGGGTAATCTCAAAGGTACGCTGATCAATGATCTTCTGAAGACTTTCATTCTTGCGCCGCAGATTATGGGTATATATCCTGTTGGCAAGCACAATTAACCCCGCTATTAAGACCAGGTAAAGGACAAAAGTATACCACCTTAAGAACCAAGGTGTTGCAACAACAAAACTGACAGGTCTGGCAAGCACTTCTTCTCCATTACCATAGGTGGCTTTAAAATGAAAGGTATATCGGCCAGGAGGCAGGTTTACAAAAGTACGTCTGCTGCTTACTGACCAGGGGCTCCAGGTATCCTCGTATCCTTCGAGCCAACCGGAATAAAGAACACCTGTTCTTATGCGGCTGTAGGAAGGGTAGGCATATTGAAAATCGATGCTGTTTTTACTGAAAGGCAGTGCAACCGGAATACGGTAATTGTTGATCAGAAAATCATCAAAAACGTAGTGAAAAAGGGTATCTGTTCCCAATACAATACGTTTGAGAAATAATTCCGGACTAAACCTGGGAGCCCTTTCAAAAGTCTTGTCAAAACGAAAAACACCCGAAACACCACCAAACCAGACTCCATTGGGAGTTTCCAGGATTTTATAAACCGGTAGTTGCGGAAAACAATTGCAGGGCAGGGTCTTCTCCTGCCAAAACCCATCCTGGTTGCGGCTGAAAATATGCAGTGTCCTGGAAAAGCGAAAATGGTTTCTGCGGTATAGCCAAACGTCACCATTGCTCATCTGGGTAATGGGTGCCAGAATGATATTGGGGGCATTAAAATCATCGCCAAAAAGATTTACTGGATGAAATTGGCTGGTACTTTCATCGAAAGTAAACATCCCCTGGTTGGAAGTAAAAACCAGGTTTTGATCTATTGTATAAAAGTTGAATGTAGAAAAGCGGGGGTCTGTTTGCATATGAAAGATCTGCAAATCGGGGTTGAGCAGATTGTCCGGATCAGGTTTAAAGCGGTACAGACCAACCAGGTAGTTTTGCACCCACAGGTAACCATTGGCATCCATTGCTATGGAGCGGGTCTGACCTTCAATACCCTGCACAGCCCCCAGCAATTGCCAGTTGTTTGCATGAGCTCTGAAGATGAGCATTCTGGTACTGGTTCCGGCAAACATCAGGTCTGGGAACTCTGGAGAAAAAAAGATCTCCATAACCGTTTCACCAGAATATATTTGTTGAAACCGCTGCCCTGAGAGCCGGTATATACCGTTTCTTGTACCGGCATAAAGTTCTTCCCTTCCTGAGGTTTCACGTCGTGCAAGGGTCCATGCAATTTCACGAATATCGGCGAAGGCCCTGAAACCCTCATCATGCAATTCAAACAGACCCAGCATGGTAGCGGCAAAAACCCGTCCCTGGTAAACTTCAATATCCTGCACAGATCCTTCTACCCCACTTTTTTCATCCCAGAAAACCATAGGATGGTTCAATTCTTTGAGGGAGACTCCATTATTCAGCGCCAGCCAAAGTTTTTGATTCTGATCGGGGAAAATACCCCAAACAGACTCATCCTGCAATCCACTGGATTTATTTATAATCTCAATGATTTCCCCTTGCCGGTTCATTATTACCGCCCCGCCCCTGTTGGTACCAATTCCCACCAGGGTATCCTCAATCCAGACTCCGGTGTAGATCTGACTTTGAAGCAGATACGATGATGCTTCGCTATGAAATGGAACAATAGGGTTTTCTGCTTTGGGATTGAAAAAATACAATCGGTGATCATTGGTACCTACCAGGAATTGTTGCTCATCCCAAGGTAAAAAAAGATATACAAGCCTCTCGGCAAAGAAATCCTCCCCGGGCAAAGGACTCAACTGTTCACCATCCAGAAAAAAGAGCCCAACACCGGGCTTATGCACATAAAGGGTGTCATTTACGGCATAAGTTCTGTGCAATCTGCCACTGGAAGGAATAGCTTTAACGGTATTGTTGTGATAAACAAAGATCTGGTTGGCTCCCCTGAAATACACTTTATCTCCGATAACATGCACATCCATTACTACACCGATGGAGGATTCGCTGGCTGGAAGAAGTTTATCGAGAGAAAAGAACGCAAGACTACCGTTTGATGCAGGATACAAATAACCAAAAGTATTGGAACCACCATAAAAGATACGGTCATTGGCATCAATGGCAAGCGATCGGATAGCCACCCCAGACTCAGAGGGAATAACAGTCCATTCCTTGCCATCAAATTCCAGAACGCCATAATTATTGGCCACATAGATTAACCCCCTGGAATTTTGAACCACAGCCCAGTTTTGCGGATGTGAATCGTAGGTATGAGCTGCAAAGTTTTGAATAAATTTTTGCCCTTTGAAATGCAATATGGCTTCGGCCACCAAAGGCATACATATTACCATAGCATACAAAAGCAACCCTTTTAATCCATTAGAAAGCATAACAGATATATTTTCTTTGTTTTTTTGAAGCTTACATTCTCCAGAATAATTGGCCTGTTTATCAAAGTAAACCTATACTTTTTTTTAATGCCTGTCATCGATTAAGGGTATTTTTTGAATCAGAGCTATAAACAGGTACTGAGCTGAATACCTTTAAACACTCTACAAGGCCTGCCAAACAAGCAACTTCCGACCCACAACAATCAAAATAAGTTATCAACATAACACTTCTAAAAAGAAACAAGACATGAATTAACCATTGATTTTGTTTAGCTTTGCAGCAAAAATCATAAACATTTTTTAAGAAATCACAATTTCACTACTGAACCATTTTTCGCAGCCATTGTTTGATGTTAAAAAATGTGCCGTAAATAAGTGTCGTTGTTACCGATTAGCATTTCTTGCACCCTATGCGGATCAAACAATGTAGCCTGATAAGTTTATCTTGAAGGCCTTTACTCTTAACAACCTGGCACAATACTTTAAAATTTGGCAAACCAGCCAGTGATTATTTAAAAACCAGCTTATCCGATCCATGATCCACTACTCTATAAATGATCTTGAAAAGATCACAGGTATCAAAGCACACACCATCCGAATCTGGGAGAAACGTTACAGTGTTGTTTCCCCGGAACGTACCGACACCAATATTCGTGTATACAACGATGAGGATCTTAAGAAGTTACTCAACATAAGCACACTCAATAAGCATGGGTTCAAAATCAGTGAGATTGTGCAAATGGGTAAAGAAAAACTCTGTGAGAAGATTCTTGAAATCTCCAATGCATCCAGTGATCATGAAAGTAGCATAAACAACCTTATCATTTCGATGATAGAAATGGATGAAGACAAATTTGAAAAGGTGCTATCTTCAGCCATTATAAAAATTGGTTTTGAAAAAACCATTACCCACATCATTTATTCGTTTCTTGAGAAAGTTGGCATATTGTGGCAGGTAGGAACCATCAATCCGGCCCAGGAGCATTTTATCACCAACCTGATCCGCCAGAAACTTATTATAGCTATCGATGGGCAAGAGAATTCTCCCAAACCCGAAGCTAAAACCTTCCTGTTGTTTTTGCCAGAAAACGAGCTGCATGAGTTGGGATTATTGTTTTATTCTTACATAATAAAAAAGTCAGGTCATCGGGTAATATACCTTGGGCAATCGGTGCCGCTGAAAGACATACTTGAAGTGATCAAGATACGCAACGCAGATTACATCATCACCTACTTTGTAGCGGCATTGGAAACCCGCCAGATCCCCGATTATCTGAAAAAAGTTTCACAGGGGTTTGACAACAAAGACATTTTTATTGCAGGTTATCAGGTTAGCCAACTGGAGGGCGAACAGCTCCCACCCAACATCAAGCCGCTGCAGGATGCAGAAGAATTTAAATCCTACCTGAACAGACTCTGATTTGTTGTTCAAATTTCTCTAATCACTTCTTTAACAAAACAAAGGCAGCCCTTTTAAGTGGCTGCCTTTCCTTTTAAGGCTTTTTAATTAAAAAATACGTTAAGAAGCTTTACAAGCCCTCTTTTATTTTGTATATTTATAATTGGATAGCGATTAAACAGAGTTTTTACGCAATCAGCTCTATTCAAGCATTTCAATTCGCAATTAATATCCACCAACATCGTTCTTTTACCCGCCAAACGAAGTTTTATCAAAATTTATTTTGTTAAAATAAACTAAAGCACTTGACTTTTGCTTTTTTGTGTTTAACTTTACAGTAAATAAATTAAACAGCAAACTCAAAACCCTACCGATATGACAGCAATGGAATTTAATCACAAGCTTCTGGGACTGCAGAAAAACCTAAAGTATTTCGCCTATACCCTGACCTCAAATTATGACGATGCTCAGGACCTTGTTCAGGAGACCTTTGTCAAGGCTTTAACAAACCGTGATAAGTTTACTGCTGACACAAATCTGAAGGCCTGGACCTTTACGATTATGAAAAATACTTTCATCAACAATTATCGTCAGAGTGTTCGCAATAATACCATCCTCGACAAGACCGACGACCTTTACTACCTGAATCTTTCCAAAGAAAGCAGCATTGGGTTGCCCGATTCAAACTACAGAGTAAAGGAAATTCAGAAAGAAATCGCCAAGGTTGATAAAGATCAGCGCAAACCTTTTGAAATGTACAATGCAGGATATAAGTACAAAGAAATTGCAGACAAACTTAACCTGTCCATTGGTACTGTAAAAAGCAGAATATTTTTTACCCGTAAGAAACTTATGGAAGCCCTGAAGGACAACTGATCGTTCTCCCTCATATATACTCCTGTTCTTTTCCCCCTGTATGGTTCTGCATACAGGGGTTTTTTATTGTCGGGGCTTTTGATAACTTTGTGGAAAGAAAACGATAGAAAAAACCGTTTCCACCGGATTAAAAATGAAACCCTCGGGTGCACCACCCGCTTACAACAAGATAAAACGAAAGGTGTAAACGGGTTCCATTCATCAACTTGAATCAAATCTATCTGAATGAACGTATTTAAGTTTGGGGGTGCCTCTGTAAAGGATGCTCCTTCCGTGCAAAATGTAGCACAAATCATTGAAAAATTCGGCCAGGGCCCCCTGGTCGTAGTCATATCAGCCATGGGCAAAACAACCAATGCCCTTGAGAATCTCACTGAAGCCCACTTCGACGGACACAAAGCCAAAGCCATGGAGATCTTTGACTCGCTCAAAGATTATCATATGAGCATTGCATATGATCTTTTTCCCTCAACCAACAGAGCAGCCTACGACACCATTGAACAGTATTTCTATCACCTGTACTATTACCTCCAGGAGCCTCCCGGCAAAAACTTCAACTTTGAATACGACCGTATTGTTTCTTTCGGAGAGATTATCTCCACCAGGATTGTTTCTCACTATTTGCTTCAGCAAGGATTGCTTTGCCAGTGGTTCGACGCAAGTAAGATCATCATAACCGACTCGCACTACCGCGATGCAGGAGTAGATTGGTTAAAAACGGAAAATGCAGTAAAAACAATCATCTCTCCCTTTTTCAGGAAAAATGCTTCACACCCACAGCCTATTGTAATCACCCAGGGGTTTGTAGGGGGCACCACCCAGGGATTCCTTACCACCCTGGGAAGGGAAGGATCCGATTATTCTGCCGCCATCCTTGCCTATACCCTTAGAGCCAGCGAAGTGGTAATATGGAAAGATGTGCCAGGTTTGCTGAATGCCGACCCCAAAGTATTCGACAACACCACCTTGCTGCACAATATTTCTTACCAGGAAGCCATTGAGCTGGCCTATTACGGAGCAACTGTTATTCACCCCAAAACTCTTAAACCGCTGCTCAAACGAAATATACCTCTTAAGGTTAAATCGTTTACAGAGCCTAATGCCCCCGGAAGCATTATTGACAAGGAGTTTATAAACGATAATCAATACCCATCCTATATACTTAAAACCAATCAGATACTTCTCTCCATCTTCCCCAAAGACTTCAGCTTTATTGCCGAACAAAATCTTTCCAGGATTTTTTCCGACTTTGCGCGCAACAATGTAAAGATCAATCTGATGCAAAATTCAGCATTGAGCTTTTCTGTGTGCTTCGACGAAGATCGTATTAAAACGCCTGCTCTGCTCAAAAGCCTGGAGAAGATTTACAACCTCAAATACAATACTGGGGTACAACTGATCACCGTTCGACATTATGAAAAGGCTGATCTGGGGAAACTCCTGCAGGACAAAAAGATCCTGATGGAACAAAAAAACAGAACCACCCTGCAATGGGTGGTCCGTTAACTAAATTGTTGATAAGATTGTAATTACCGCAATTTATTACGACGGAATTGTTCCAGAAAATCAGCGGTGGCATTTTCACACCTTGAGCCAGTTTTTTCCAGAGAGAATTCCTGGTAAAAATCGGGGTTAAGGTCTCTTTTGGCGGAATAAACTACCGGGATGAGCAGTCTGCTGCCCGCCACAGGATTTTCGTCGGCATCAAATTTCCCGGCATTGGGTGGATGGTTCCTGATAAACCACGAACAAACGCCAAATCTCGTATAGATACGGCCCCATGTATCGCCAGACTGAACTGTGTAAGCCCTGTCTTCGGGCAATTTAACAGCGGGTGGTGCCGTCGTGGGCTGCTGCAATTCTGGTTGATCAGCCTCTTCAACAACCGGAACTTCCCTTACAGTGCGTATTTCTCTGGATGGCCGGGGTTCACGGATAAACATATCGTAAAACATGTAGCTTAGCGCCATAATGGCTATCCCGACAAGCAGAATACGAACCCACGGGATTTGCAAATAGGCCTGAATTTTTTCCATGTGGGTTCCGGTGGGAGCAGTCGGCTCGTCATCTTTTTCTGAAGCAGCACGCACTTTGGTTGTTTTGCGAGGCTGCGCTGCCACAAAGCTTCGTTCCTGATGGTCAAGGTTGTAAAACGAAACCAATTGCAGGGAGGCACTACCTTGCGCTCCATTGGCTACTGCCATATCGGCAAGCCTGTAAATCTTGTTTACAACCGGCATCTGGTCATCAAGGATCTTCTGGATGGATTTTTCAGACACATTTTCATAAAAATCCTCATTGCACATAAGAAGCATATCACCATCTACGGGAACCAGGGGTTGCGGGTTTACAAGAGGTTCGATGCTCTGTCGACTCCCAAGGTAGGCTTGCTGTTCGGGCAATACCCCCTCATGAAAACCATCTGACAGTACATACACTCTTCTGCCGTTAAAAAACAGGATACGTGCATTGCCTACACAGGAGTAAAAAATCTTATTCTCGCGAACCAAAATCAATGAGCAACTGAGCTGGGCCGGACCTCTTTCGCCTGCATTCTTACGGGAGTATTCGTAAATAAATCCATTGGCATAAATCAAGGCATTGTAAACAGCACTATCGGGGTTTTCCACCCACTCGTTCTCAAGGTAGTAGCGGATGCGTTCGGAAGCTATACGCGCAAAGGACTTGCCTTCAGGAAGCAATTCTGCCCCCTCATCGGGCTTCTCATTGCAAATAAGAAAGATGGCTCCATTGGGAGTTTCAAAAAATGCAGATTCATCAACAACATTCTGGGTAAGTTTGCCCGGCTCGCTGTGGCTGGCATATTCAAAATTCTTCAGCTTTTTGTTTGCCATAATTAGCCTTTAGATGTTCGATTGGGGTATTAGGTCTTATTTTTTTGCAAAAATAGCAATTAATCTGCAGTGCATATCCACTGAGCACAATCTATTCTTCCAATTGTTGGGTAATCCTTACAAAATCTGCCACACTAAGCTGTTCGGCTCGTTTGCCTGATATTTCGGCAGGCAGTTCATTCCAATTCACCTGCAAGGCTTTCAAAGCATTTCTGAGTGTCTTTCTGCGCTGATTATAGGCCATTTTAACCACCTGAAAAAATCGCTTCTCATTGCAGGGAAGTTGCTCTACTGAGTTTCTCTTTAACCTTATAACTGCTGATTTCACTTTGGGAGGTGGCGTAAAGACGTGCTCATCTACCTGAAACAAATACTCTATATCATAAAAAGCCTGGCAAAGAATGCTTAAAATACCGTTTACTTTCCCTCCCGGGCCTGCTACTACTCTTTGAGCCACTTCTTTTTGAAACATACCCACCACCTCTGTAACCTGTTGGCGGTACTCCAGCATGCGGAAAAGGATCTGAGAGGATATATTGTAAGGGAAGTTGCCAATGATCGCAAACTTTTCTGTACCGAAGTAATCTTCAAGAGGTGTTTTCAGGAAATCAACTTCAAGAATACGCTCAGCAAAGCCTGGATAATGGGCATGCAGGTATTGCACAGATTCGGCATCCACATCCATTCCCCAGTATTCAAATTCCGGCTTATCCATAAGGTATTTGGAGAGCACACCGGTGCCGGGTCCTATTTCAAGGAGCGTTTTGTAATTGCCATGCATGGTAAGGCTTTCGGCTATTCGTCTGGCAATGTTTTCATCGCGCAAGAAATGTTGCCCGAGATTTTTTTTAGGTTTTACAGTATTCACAATCCGTGGAAAAAAAGTTGTTCGATACTAAGATCTCCCCTGAGATACCTGAACCGGTTTCGGGCTGAGGCAGCACGAAGGCTCCCGGGATAATCGACCAGGATCTGTTGATACAGTTCCATGGCCATGGCTTTGTTGTTAAAGATTCGTTCATGAAGCATTGCTCTTTCAAAAGTGGCATCTGCGGCCAGCAACCCGGAGGGGAAGCGCACCACCAGCGAAGCCAAAAGGTCATCGGCCGCCGTGTAATTGCCTGTACGGATATGTATTCTGGCCGATTCCATCAGCACATTTTCGCCCAGTTTGTGAGAGGGAAATCGTTGCTGCAGCGAATCCAGAACCTGCAGAGCTTGCTCAAAGTTATGTCGAAAGGTATGTAGTTGTGCCCTCGCAAACATCTGCAAGGGAACAGAGGTTCCATCCTGTTCAAGATGATCCTGAATAAGCAGAGATAGCGCCATGGCGTCATTGGCAATCAGGCGCGATGTTGCTGCTTTGAGCACATCGAGCTGGGCCTTGGCCCAATTGAATTCACCCATATAAAATGACAATCTGGCATTTTTAAAGCGTGCCTCGTGCCCCAGGGGGTCGTCGCGAAAAGTTTTATCTACCTGGGCATACAGCAAGTGTGCATCCCACAGATCGCCCTGCAGCAGAAGGATGTCTGCCAGTTCTATTCTGCATTCACCTTTTACGCGGTTGGCTACCCCTTGCATATCGATGATCGCCTGAAGCAACTCGGAGGCTCCTTCAGTATTATTGAGATAAAATGCGCGCAGGTGTGCCAGGTTTCGCATCAGGCTTACAGTCTGCACTCTTATGCCAAGCTCTTCAATGGTTTTAGTATACTCTCTTTCCACTTCCCGGAGCATGGAATAGTTGATCGAGTATCCCGTAGTAGCTTGCAAATACTTAACGTTAAGCAAACCCACCCTGGCCTCGAGCCAGAAAGGGTTCAGGTTGCCTCTGTCTACTACCCACTGATAGGCCTGCAAAGCAGTCTCCAGTTCATTATTGGAAGTGCTCAGATGCGCCACTTCCATTACCAGCTGCCCATCTTGCCCCAGCCGCCTGTCGAGTACCCGGGCCTGTCTGAAGGCCATGGCAAAATCCTTTTGCTGCAAGGAGAGCCAGAGGAGCAACTCAGAGAATATGGCAGGCGCGTTGTTTTGCTGAGATCGTTGCAAAAGCAATCGACGCAGGGCATCGCTTTTCGTAAATTCAGGATCATTATTCAATTCATCCTGCATAAGCCCCTGCACCTGCTCCAGGAAGGAGTCATCAAAGGCAATCAGGTTTACATACTCTTCCATCATAAGATCGAAACGCCCTGTCTTGCTGTAAATAGAAGCTATTTCGACATGAAGAGGATGAGCATTTCCAAACATGGCACGCCCTCTTTGATAGGCTTGCAGTGCCCAGTCAGTATAATCTCTGAACAGGAATGCATTGGCAAGATCAGTTACAGCCATTGGAAAAGCTGGCAGGTTGCGGATTAATCCTTCGAAATGGCGCCGGGTTTTACGCTGATCCCCAGATCTGTCGTACACATAACCCATATCAACTTCAAAACGTACTCTGCCCGGGTTATTCTGCTGCTGCCTCTGAACCACTCGTTCTGCTTTGCGAAATTCGCCCAGCTGCAGTAAACTCTCAAGGTAGTTATTGTAAATGACAGGAGTGGGATGGTTGTTAAAGAGTTCTTCATACAACACCACAGCTTTATCGAATTGCCCCTCGCGCATGTATTGATCCGCCAGACGCTCATTGGCAGACGCCTCATGGGGCTGTTGCGAGAAGAGATTGGCGCTGTTAAAAACCATCAACAAAAAAAGGAGAAAAATCCGCATATAAAATAATGTTATAACAAAGGCAAAACGATACAGGGATTGTATTTGTTTTGCCTTTGAGGTACTTTAACTAATCAGCTGATCAGGTCAAATCCGGTGTAGGGTACCAGGGCAGCGGGGATACGAATACCCTGGGGCGTCTGGTTATTTTCGAGCAAAGCAGCCACTATTCGTGGGAGAGCCAGTGCACTTCCGTTCAGGGTATGAGCCAGGGTGATCTTTCCAGACTTATCTTTGAAGCGCAGCTTCATACGGTGGCTCTGGAAAGTTTCGAAATTGGAGACAGAGCTTACCTCAAGCCATCTTTTCTGAGCAGCAGAATACACCTCCATATCGTAGGTAAGTGCACTGGCAAAACTAAGATCGCCACCACACAGTTTGGCAATGCGGAAGGGGAGCTCAAGTTTACGCAGTATTGCCGCCACATACTCACGCATCTGCTCTAATGTTTCATAACTTCTGTCGGGATGTGATACCTGCACAATTTCTACTTTATCGAACTGATGCAACCTGTTCAGGCCCCTAACATCCTTTCCGTAAGAGCCTGCCTCCCTTCTGAAGCAGGAAGAATAGGCCGTGCTTTTAATGGGCAACTGATCTTCCTGAAGAATAATATCGCGGTAAAAATTAGTTACGGGCACTTCGGCAGTAGGAATAAGGTACAGATTGTCCAGGGGAGCGTGATACATCTGCCCATCCTTATCGGGCAGCTGCCCTGTAGCATAGGCCGATGCTTCATTTACCAGCAAGGGGGGCTGATACTCCGTATAGCCTGCTTCGATGGCCTGGTCGAGGAAGAAACTGATCAGGGCACGTTGCAGTTTGGCCCCTTTGCCTTTATACACCGGAAATCCGGCACCTGTAATTTTGGTTCCCAGTTCAAAATCAATTATATCGTACTTCCCGGTAAGCTCCCAGTGTGGCAGGGCATCGGCAGAGAGGTCGTTGATATTTCCTTCCTGGTGCACAATCTCATTATCATCCGAGCTTTTCCCGAAGGGTACACTGGGATGAGGTAGATTGGGCAACATAACCAATAGGCTTTCCTGTTCACTTTCCAGAGCATTGAGTTCATCCTGCAACTCTTTTGACTGGTTTTTAAGCAATGTGGTTTTCTCGCGCAATTCATTGGCTTCAGCCTGCTTGCCCGATTTAAACAAGTCGCCGATCTGACGGGCAATGGCATTGCTCTCGGCCAGTGTATCGTCGAGTTTTTTTTGAGTTGCTCTGCGCTGGTTGTCAACGATGGTAAGGCGCTGGGTAATTTCTGTTGCATCGAAGTTTTTGATCTTCAGTCTCTCAATAACTTCCTGGGTTTGGGTTCGGATGAGGTTGATCTGTAACATAGGGGTTCGTAGGGGTTAAATGTTGAGGATGGTTCCGGTAATTTTCAGCAAGAAGCAAAATTAGGAAAAAAAAGCCCTTGCGACAGGTTGTAAAGGTATCGGGGCAAACATTTGCGGGGTTTGTAAAGCAAAAAACCCGCCGTTGGCGGGTTTTTGCTTAATACCATTACAAGTAGATTCAGCAATAACCTACGCCTGAGCCACGGGCTCAACCGAAACATAGGATTTGCCTTCGGTTTTTTTCTTAAAAACCACAGTACCATCTACCAGTGCAAACAAGGTGTGGTCTTTGCCCATACCTACATTCTTACCAGGATTGTGTTTGGTACCTCTTTGTCTTACGATGATGTTGCCGGCTTTTGCTTCCTGACCGCCAAAAAGCTTTACGCCGAGTCGTTTACTTTCCGACTCTCTGCCGTTCTTGGAACTACCGACGCCTTTCTTATGTGCCATAATATTTTAATTTTTTCAGGTTTGCAGAATAATGATTATCCGATGAGTTCTTCAATCTGGATTTGAGTCATGGGCTGTCTGTGGCCGTTCATTTTCTGGTATCCTTTTCTTCTTTTCTTTTTGAATACCAATACTTTATCAGCTTTTACGTGTGCCAGCACTTTGGCTTTTACTTTGGCACCGTCTACAACAGGAGCGCCTACTTCAATCTTGTTGCCATCGGCCTTCAGAAGCACCTTTTCGAATTCTACTTCGGCTCCTTCTTCAGCGGCCAAACGGTGTACATAGATCTTCTGGTCTTTCTTGATCTTGTATTGCTGTCCTGCTATTTCTACAATTGCGTACATGTTTACAGCTTATTTTTAAATGATTGACTTTATGATAATGGGGTGCAAAGATAACAAGAAATATTAATCTTTCAACATCTCAGTCAAATAATTGACCTTTTTTTCGTCGCCCCAAACAAGACTCTCAGCTCAATAGCCGATCCTGTTTAACATGTTGCGAAACCACAGTCTCAATCCTGACGAGGGCCGGTTGGCAACATATACCCCAACCAGGATAACACCGATCCAGATCAGGTAGGATAGCAAGAAGGGCTCTCCATCCAATACACCCCACAAGATGGAAACAATAGGCATCAGGTAAGTAACACTGGAAGCAAACAATGCTGAGGTTCGCTTTATCAGCCAGAAATGAGCCATGATGGCCAATGCCGTGCCAAAGACAGATAAGAGCGTAATATAGCCCAGGGCCACCCAGCTTCCCTCTACATTTTGCATGCGCCAGAGAAAATCGGTTTGCAGAGTTAAGAACAGTAAAGCTGGAATTCCGATGAAAACAAAAGCCAGGGAAGCAATGGCAACCGGATGGTATTCCGACAAGAAATTCTTGATCAGGTTCATATTAAGTGCATAACACACCGTTGCCAGGATCACATACAGGGCCGGAATCAGGTTTAGGGTAAGACTGCCACCCCCGGCAGCATACAACAAACCTGCTGCACCCAGAAAACCCATTACTACACCCAGGAAATTCAGAAAAAAAGTGCGGCGAGAAAAAAACCAAACACCAAGCAGAAGAGTAAACAGGGGTGTAAGGGAGTTGAGTATACCGGCCATAAGGCTATCGAGCTGGGTTTGCGCTTTGGCAAACAAAAATGCGGGCAATGCATTTCCGGTAAGGCCTGCCAGTAAAAAGAGGTAGAAATTTCTCCAGCTGAGTTTTCCAAGGTGGCGCAGGGCAAAAGGCAATAAGGCCAAAAAGGAAACAGAAACCCTGAGGGCTCCTACCTGCACATTGCTGAAACCCTCCAGGCCTCTCTTGATAAGAATAAAGGAACTGCCCCATACCAGCATGAGGGCCATAAGCACCAGCCAATCGAGCAAAACGGGTTTGTTTTCTTCCTGCATAACCAAAAATTGGGAGCACAAAGGTACTAAGCTGAGGTTTACGTACACTGCCAGGAAGCATAAAATACATGAGCTTTTTTTATTAGGGAGAAACATAAGGCCTTCCGCAGTCTTACGAAAGGTATTGTTTTGCCGGGTTTGGCTTAAAGCAGAGCCCGCGATCGCAAAGAAGGGAAAACAAGCAAACAGAAGCAATATGCAGGAAATGAGAAAAAAACCGATCTATAGGCATACTCAATCAGATTTTTTCATTAATTTTGCACTCCGTTTTTTATGGCGGAATTTTGATTAAAATCATTCAACTTATTATTTAATTATTAAACCCAAGTCAAAATGGTAAGACAATACGAAACCGTTTTCATTATGACTCCCGTTTTATCTGATGAACAGATGAAGGAAGCGGTAAGTAAGTTTCAGACGTATCTGAAAGACAAAGGAGCCGAGATTGTTTATGAGGATCACTGGGGATTGCGCAAGATGGCCTACCCGATCCAGAAAAAATCCACAGGTTTTTATCACCTGATTGAATTCAAGGCTGAGCCTTCTCTGATTGCGGAGATGGAGCTTGAAATGAAAAGGGACGAGCGCATTATTCGCTTCCTGACTGTTTCTCTTGACAAGTTTGCTGTAGCATACAATGAGAAAAGACGTAAGGACAAAGAGATGCCCAAAGCAGAAGAAAGCAAGTAATCAAAAACCTGAAAAGATTTAAGAAATGGCAAATCAACAAAATTCTGAAATCAGATATCTGGCTCCCATAGCAGTAGATATCAAGAAGAAAAAATACTGCCGCTTCAAAAAAGCTGGCATTAAATATATTGACTACAAAGACGCGAACTTTTTGCTCAAGTTTGTGAACGAGCAGGGTAAAATTCTTCCCCGCCGTCTTACAGGTACCTCATTGAAGTACCAGAGAAAAGTATCAAGAGCAATCAAAAGAGCAAGACACCTTGCCCTGATGCCTTATGTAGCTGATCTTTTAAAATAGGGAGGAAATATTCATGGAAATTATTTTGATTCAAGACGTTCCCAACTTAGGGTTCAAAGATGATATCGTAACCGTAAAACCCGGCTACGCCCGTAACTACCTCATTCCACAGGGAATGGCCATCATGGCATTGAGCTCCGAGAAGAAAAAGCTCGCCGAAACCCTTAAGCAAAGGGCTTTCAAAGAGGAGAAGGTTAAGAAAGAAGCTGAGAAACTGGCTGAAAAAATGACCGATATCCACGTGAAGATCGGTGCTAAGGCTGGTACTTCAGGAAAGATCTTTGGTTCTGTAAACGCTTTGCAGATCGCCGAAGCTATCAAAGCTCAATATGACATTGACATTGACCGCAAAAAAATTTTGGTTGATGGAGACTCAGTAAAAGAAGTAGGAGTTTACAAAGCAAAAGTTAACCTGCACAAAGAGGTTCGCTTCGATATCAAATTTGAAGTAATTGCAGAATAAACCCTTCTGGAAGTCATATATAAACCTGCCCCGGCAATGGGGCGGGTTTTTTTCTATACATTCGCAAACAAATTTCTGATCGTGATCACTTCTGCACAAATAAAGTTCGTAAAATCGCTCAGCCAGAAAAAATTCAGGAAAGAGTTGGGTTTATTTGTGGTTGAAGGCGATAAAATGGTGAAAGAATTGTTGAGTCATCCGCACTGGCATACAGAAATGCTTTTTGCCCTTGACGGATGGCTGCAATCAAACCCTGCCAGAGGAAGCCATCAAACATTCGCAGTTTCAGAAAAAGAACTGGCACGGATCTCCAATTTGCAAACACCCAACCAGGCATTGGCAGTGGTAAGGCAAAGAAGCCGGGAAGCAGACACTAAACTTCTTAAAGGCAATTTTTGCCTGCTGCTCGACCAGATACAGGACCCCGGCAACCTGGGTACTATAATACGAACGGCGGACTGGTTTGGCATAAGACACATTTTCTGCAGTGAAGATACCGCTGAGCTTTACAATCCCAAAGTAATCCAGGCTACCATGGGTTCCTTTGCCAGGGTTGATTGTCTCTATGTAAACCTCCAGAACATGCTGAAAGCATTACCCCACCCATATCCAGTAATGGCTGCTCTGCTGGAAGGAGAAAACATTTACTCCACCCGCTTGCCCTCAGAAGGAGTATTGATGATCGGCAACGAAGCACGTGGTATTTCACCAACTCTGCTACCTTTTGTCACCCATAAATTGCACATACCCATGAGCAGACCTGAAGGAAAGACCCAGTTCCCGGAATCCCTCAATGCCTCAGTTGCTTCAGCTATCCTGCTCTCGCACCTGAAAAAAAAATAAATTCCGTGATGCACTGATGGGAGCATTTGTTGGATTTTTTTATCTTTAGCCAACAAACATATACCAACCAAACACCCATTTGCATGAGTTTAATTGAATGGAATAAAGCCCTTTACAGTGTTCAGATTGAAGAGTTTGACAAACACCATCAAATGCTTCTTGAGTTCATCAATGATTTGCATTCGGCCATGTTGCAGGGCAAAGGCAAAGAAGTACTTAGTAAAATCCTTTTTGAACTGAAAGAATACACACAGTATCATTTCAGTGCAGAAGAAGAACAAATGATAAAAGCCAACTTTCCTGGTTATGCTGAGCACAAAAAACAACATACCGACCTGATCGGGCAGCTTGACTTGCTTATAAAAGATTTTGAAAGTGGCGACAGGAAAGTATCCGTTGAAACCTTCAAATTTTTAAAGGAGTGGTTGTTTAACCACATTCAGGTTACCGACAAAAAATATACCCCATACCTAAAGAAATAGACAGGGAGGCAATCCGGATCAGGAGTGTTCCCCCCTATCTGATTTTTACCTGCAACAAAACCCTATTATCTTTGTTGTAGTGTTAATGATGCAATTGAGCAACGGTAAGGTTTTTTCGTTACCCTTGCTCAAGCCATGAAAGAATTAATGTTTTTTGAACCTTCTAACCCACACCCCTGATCAATGCAAGTTTTTCTTCTCGCTGCCGTACTTTTAGCTCTTGCCATTGGCGGCATTGCCATAAAAATGTTTGTACTCCCCGGAGGCACCTTTACCAAATCCTGTGGCAGCACGTTCGACCCACAAACAGGTAAACCCGTTCCTTGTGCCTGTGCATCAGGAAAACCCGAAGAGTGTAAAAACTCCGAAGAAGAAAGAACCACTGAACTGATAGTTAATATTCCTCCGCTGAAACAGTGAGACATTGAAACAGTGAGACATTGAAACAGTGAGACATTGAAACAGTGAACCTTAGCGGTTTCTCTCTATTTCTTCTCTTGGGACAACTGCAATCCCTTCACTTTTCCATGTACCAAACTTCTGATTTCCTTCATCGAAAATAAAGAAGGCATCAAGGTTGGGTTGTTGTTCCAGAAAAGATTTCGCCTTCTCCATTCCCATTACCATGAATGCCGTGGCAAAGGCATCGGCAGTCATACAATCATCGGCAAAAACAGACACGCTGAGCAGGTTGTGCATCACTGGTTTACCGGTTTTCGGATCAATGGTATGAGAAAATCGTTGTCCTCCCTCCTCATAGTATTTGCGTGTGCTTCCTGAGGTTGCAACGGCACGGTTGTGCATTTCCACCAGGTAGTCCCAATGCTGAGGCGCTGCTTCATTTTCGGCAGGGCGCTCCAGACCGATACGCCATGCCGATCCGTCAGGTTTCAGCCCTCGTGCAACCAGGTCTCCCCCAATCTCAACCATATAAGTTTCTACACCTTTGCTTGCAAGGAAATCTCCCACCACATCCGATGCATAACCTTTGGCAATGGCATTAAAATCGAACTGGATTTCAGGTATTTCTTTGATGACCCGTTGGCCCACAAGTTGTACTCTTTCGTAGCCAACCTTACGCTTCAGACTGTCAATAAGGGCAGAGGTCATATCTTTTCTTCGCTCAAATCCAAAGCCCCAGGCATTGACCAACGGGCCTATGGTGGGATCAAAAGCACCTTCGGTCTGGGCTGCTATTTCAAGGCTACGCCGCAGTACAATGGCAAAGTGTTCATCCACCGTATCGGTCTCATTGCGGTTTACGCGCGAGATAACCGAAGTGGGGATATAGTAAGACATGGATTGATTGATAACGTTGAATATACTGTCGATTTCCTGTTTGTAGTTCTTACCATCAGGGCAATAGTAAGAAACAGAGTAAAAGGTACCGAATACCTGTCCACGGAGATTGATAAACCGAAGATCGCGCTCTGATCCGCCACATGCAACAAGCAGTATGAATACTATGAGCCAGGGAGTTTTCTTTTGTAGCATCACCTTTTTATTTATAGGGTTTAAGGGGTTCTGTATGAATGGAAATATGGGTTTCCTTGCCGTAGGCATTGCGCAGGGTTTTCTCTAAATCGGTTGATATTTTGTGCGCCTGCTCAATATTCAGGTGGTTGTGCACTTTTATATGGATATCGATAGCGATATGATTTCCAATTTTACGTGTTTTGAGTTCGTGGGGGTCATGCACCCCTTCTACCCCTGATGCGATTTGAAGTATTTCCTGTTCATGCTCTCTGGGCAATGAGGTTTCGATAAGTTCCATAAGGGTATCGCGGGTAATACGAATGGCCACACGAAAAATAAAGAAAGAAACAATCACTGCAGCCAACGGATCCAGTATTACCCATTGTTCTCCCAGGAAAATAGCTCCACTGATACCCAGCATGGTGCCAAAGGAGGAATATGCATCGCTGCGGTGGTGCCATGCATTGGCAATTACAGCCTGGCTGTTGGTGGCACAACCCACCTTAAAAGTATACCTGAACAATATTTCTTTGACAATGATGGATCCGATGGCTGCGTAAAGTGCTGCCATACCTGGCTGTGGAATGATCTCGCCCTGCGCTGATGCCCAGATCTTCATAACACCACTGTAGAAAAGTCCAAGTCCGACCAATATCAAAACTCCACCCACAAACGCAGTAGCGAGGGTTTCCACTTTACCGTGTCCGTATTTATGGTTATGATCTTTGGGTCGGGCGGCTACGCTCAGGCTGCTTACCACTACAAGATCGGTTGCAAAATCACTTACCGAATGTACCGAATCCGCTATCATGGCCGAACTGCGTGCCAGGATCCCTGCAACCAGCTTCAGTACTGTAAGTAAAATATTGGCAAAGAAACCGATCCAGATTATCCGGCGTGCCTGCTCATTGGGGTTTGTATCCATACAAAGCAAGTAAAGAAAAAGCCCTGAATTTTTGTATTCAGGGCTGCAAAGTTAACCACCAAAATCGTCTAAGTCAATATTTTCTTCAGGAACTCCCAGGTTGTCGAGCATTTTCATGACCGATTCGTTCATGATGGGCGGGCCGCAGAGGTAGTATTCTACTTCTTCCGGCTCATCGTGTTTGCTCAGATAGTTGTCCAGAACAACCTGATGAATAAACCCGGTGTATCCGTTCCAGTTATCCTCGGGCAGTGGCTCCGAAAGTGCAATATTGAATTTAAAATTGGGAAACTCTTCCTCTATCTTACGGAATTCATCTTCGTAAAACACTTCTCTCTTTGATCTGGCACCATACCAGTAGGAAACCCTTCTGTCGGTTTTCAGGGTATGAAACAGGTGAAAGATGTGTGAGCGCAATGGTGCCATGCCGGCACCGCCACCGATGTATACCATTTCTTTGTTGGTTTCCTTTATATGGAACTCGCCATAGGGCCCCGAAATGGTCACTTTATCGCCAGGCTTGCGGGCGAAAACATAAGAAGAACAGATACCGGGGTTTACCTTCATAAACTGATTCTTCTCGTTATCCCAGGGTGGAGTAGCAATACGAATATTCAGTTTAATGATATTCCCTTCTGCAGGGTGATTGGCCATGGAGTAAGCGCGGAAGATGGGCTCAGGATTGCGCATTTTCAAATCCCACATTTTGAGTTTATCCCAATCATCCCGGAATTTATCCTGTACTTTAATATCACTGAAATCAACTTCGCAGCTGGGCACATCAATCTGTATATATCCTCCTGATTGAAAGTCGAGTTCCTCACCTTCGGGCAATTTCACCACGAATTCTTTAATGAATGTGGCCACATTGTCGTTGGAGATTACCTCGCACTCCCATTTCTTAATTCCAAAAATCTCGGCAGGGATCTGGATTTTCAGGTCCTGTTTTACCTTCACCTGGCAGGAGAGTCTCCATTTATCCTGGATCTCTTTGCGGGTAAAATAGCCCACTTCGGTAGGCAGAATATCTCCTGCTCCATCCAGCACCTGGCATTTACAAACCGCGCAGGTACCACCGCCCCCGCAGGCACTGGGCAGGTAAATCCCATTCTCTGCCAGTGTTGTAAGCAGTGTACCTCCGGCATTGGCAGTAAGTTCCTTGTCGTCGTTAATGGTAACCTTTACCGGGCCACTGGGCACCAGCTTATGGCGTGCATACAGCAATACCCCTACCAGCATAAGGATCACCACAAGAAACATTACCACGCTCAGGGTAATGACCGTTAGATTACCGGCTTCTAATAATATCATGGTTCTTATTTTCTTTAAGGTTGATAATTATAGTTCAATTCCCATAAAGCTCATAAAGGCAATGCCCATAAGCCCGGTAATGATATAGGTTATTCCCAGGCCTCTGAGAGGAGCAGGAACGTTGGAATAGCGTATTTTTTCGCGAATGGCGGCAATACCCACAATGGCAAGAAACCAGCCCACACCGCTTCCTAATCCAAAAGAAACTGCTTCACTGATGTTGGCATAGTTTCGCTCCTGCATAAACAGAGATCCTCCAAGAATGGCACAGTTCACCGCAATGAGGGGGAGAAAAATACCCAGACTGCTGTAAAGAGTGGGGCTGAACTTCTCAATGATCATCTCCACAAGCTGAACCATGGCAGCAATAATGGCTATGAACATGATAAAGGTAAGAAAGCTGAGGTCTACACCTGCAAACTGGGGTCCGAGCCACGAGAGAGCACCCTTGCCCAGAATATAGTTTTGCAGCAGGTAATTTACCGGAACGGTAAAGCCCAATACAAATATAACGGCAAAGCCCAGGCCTACAGAAGTTTTTACGGTGCGCGATACGGCCAGGTAAGAACACATCCCCAAAAAGTAGGCGAACACCATATTGTCAATAAATATTGACTTAACGAATATATTCACTAATTCTTGCATAATTCTTTTCGTTTAGCATTTAATAAATCCTTATTGTTGTCAATATTAGCTGACATCCACCAGAGACTTATCGCGATGGCGATGGATCCAGATGATAACTCCTACGGTAATAAGTGCCATGGGGGGCAGGATCATAAGGCCATTGTCAACATAGCCAATGTTGTACATAAAATCGGGGATCACCTGTATACCCATCAGAGTGCCAGATCCCAGAAGTTCGCGAATGGCGGCCACCAGGATAAGGATACTGCCATAACCCGCTGCATTGCCAATACCATCGAGGAAAGAGGGCCAGACTTTATTTTGAAGTGCATAGGCTTCCAGACGCCCCATGATGATACAGTTGGTAATGATCAGCCCCACAAATACTGAAAGCTGACGGCTTACATCGTATACAAACGCTTTTAGTACCTGGTCTACCAGGATAACCAGCGATGCGATCACTGTAAGTTGTACAATGATACGAATACGAGGAGGGATACCATGACGCAGTAAAGAGATGATTACATTGGCAAACCCCATTACTGCCACCACAGCGATGGCAAGAACTAGAGATGCCTTTAACTGAACCGTAACTGCAAGTACAGAGCAGACACCCAGTACCTGCACCGTGATGGGGTTGTCCTTTCCGATAGGATCAGAAAGGAGCTTCCTGTTTTTTGGCGACAACAGGGCTTCTTTGGGGGTATTAGCATTTTCGCTCATAAGGTTTTCTTTTTTTCAAAGTAAGGTTTGTAAACTTCCAGTCCGTTTCTCAACATAGCAGTTACACCATTGGAAGTGATGGTACCACCGCTGATGGCATCAACACCATGGGGGTCGTCGGGCCTTGCTCCTCCTCTGATTACCACAACAGGTCTGAACTGGCCAGCATCATCAAAGATTCTTTTGCCGATAAACTGCTGCTGAAAAGGGGGATCGGAGATCTCTGCACCCAGCCCGGGTGTTTCGCTGGCATGATCGAAATTGGCCCCCGCTATGGTGGTCATATCGTCACGAAAACTGAGAAAACCCCAGATGGGGCCCCATAGACCATTGCCTCTTACAGGTACGATATAGAAGAGCTCACCTTGCACTTCAGCAATAAAAAGCGGAAGTTGACGCTGCTCAAGGGGTTTGCGGTTTTCTTCCTGAAGATCCACTTCAAAGGCATCTCCTTCAATCTCCTCGCCCAGATGATTTAGCACCTTCGAAACCTGAATATACTGTTCGAACAGCTCAATGGCCTGGCTGCGGGGGGCAGGGATACCAATGGTAGAAAGAATATTCTGCATCTTCTCGATGCGCATATTCCGCTCCTGTAAAGGGCGCAACAGTGTGGCTGCCGTGGAGAGCACCAGGGCAACAACGATCACCATTACAGAAGCATATATAAAAACATACCGATTGCTCATTTTATACTATTTTACGGTTTTAAGCCTGGGTTTGTAAATGAACTCTTTCCATGCGCTTCATACGCCTTTTCACGTTGGCTTCTACAACATAGTGATCGATCAGGGGCGCAAAAACATTCATAAACAGAATGGCCAGCATCATACCTTCGGGGTATGCGGGATTTACCACCCTGATAAGCACAGTAATTACACCTATAAGAACACCATAGATGTACTTTCCAACTCCAGTTTGCGATGCAGATACCGGATCGGTGGCCATGTATACAGCCCCGAAAGCAAAACCACCCATAATCAAATGCTTATAAGCAGGCATAGCCATAAATTCATTTACAGCAAAAAGATTGAGGATTAACCCCATTGCCAAACCTCCAAAAAACACTGAAGCCATGATCCGCAGGCTACCAACACCTGTGGCAACCAGCACAATGGCCCCAAGTAGAATGGCAAAGGCAGATGTTTCGCCAATAGAGCCCGGAATAAATCCGAAGAACATATCAAAATCGGAAGGCATAGTTCCTTCTCCTGCTGCCATCACGGCCAGTGCTGTTGCACCCGAAAAGCCATCGACCAGTTGTTGCCCCTCCTGAAGTGTGGTTTCAATCCATACCTCTCCGGAGAGGTACGAAGGATAAGCAAAGAACAGGAAAGCACGGGCCAGCAATGCCGGATTCAGGATATTCATACCGGTACCACCAAACACCTCTTTGCCAATTACAACGGCAAAGGCTGTAGCAACGGCTACCATCCATAAGGGGGTGGTAACAGGAATTACCAACGGAATAAGCATACCCGATACCAGGAAGCCTTCATTGACTTCATGATCGCGGGCAGAAGCAAATATAAATTCGATGGCCAATCCGGTAACATAGCTCACCACAACAATGGGCAACACTTTGATGAGGCCAAAAAGCACCTGATCGATAAACTCGACCTCCAGCCCAATGGCTTTATAGTGCTGAAAACCCACATTCCATATCCCGAAAAGCAAGGGAGGCATTAGTGCAATGATTACATGCACCATGGTACGCTTCATATCCATGGCGTCGCGAATATGAGCGCCGGAATGGGTTACATCGCCCTTTACAAATAGAAAAGTTTCGAACGCTTCGAAAGTCCTGTGGAGTTTTTCGAAACGCCCGCCCTTCTCAAAATGGGGCTTTACTTTCTCGACTAAATTGATTAACGCTTTCAATTTTACAGGTTTTTATGTTTATAAAAGCTTTCTTAGGCAAAGGAGGTCAGGCAAATTCTTTTTGAAGATTGTCCAGGCCCTCGCGTATGTGTTGCTGTATTTCTATTTTCGATGGGCACACATATTCGCACAGGGCAAAATCTTCAGGAGCCACCTCGTAGATCCCCAGTTTTTCCATCATATCAATATCATTGATCATAATGGATTTCAGAAGAGGCATAGGCATGATATCCATGGGTAGCACCTTTTCGTACAAACCGGTTACTACAAAAGGCCTTTCACCACTACGGATATTGGTATTGAGTCTGAACTTTTTCCATGGCATAAGGAAGGCGGGGAATGATCTGGAAACACTGAACTTATCGAGGTTGGGCATGATCCAACCCAGTATTTCGGGTTTATCTCCTTCGGGGATCACGGTAATAAGGTTATGATAAAACCTTAAGAAATCGTTGGCAGCTACTTTGGTACCGCTAAGGGCATCGCCGCTGATAATGCGTTGGCGGAGGTCTTCCTCTACACGCAGATTTCCTGCTGTGATCTCTTTAATCTGAGCTCCGGCAATCACCCTGTAGTATCGTGGATTGAGCACCTCTGGCCCCGCCAGGGCCACAATGGCCGAAGCATCATAAATGCCTTTCATAAAAAGCCGTCCGATAGCAATAACGTGCTGCACTCCTACATGCCAAACAACCTCTCCTTTGTTTACAGGATCGACATGATGGATCTGTATGCCTACATTGCCTGCCGGATGTGGACCTGAAAAAGTATTTATCTGTACACCTCTTGCATTGAGGAAAACCTGGCTTTTTGTGGCCTGGGCATGTACTCCCAGATGCACTTTGCCCGGAGTTAGCTTTCTAAGAGCATCCAGTCCTGTTTGAAATTCAGCTTCCTGGCCATTTACAATAAAATCGGCATCGGCAGCCACAGGAGCACTGTCGAAGGCCGATACAAAAATGGCTTTGGGAGTTTGCTCCGGATTGGCTACCACAGCATATGGACGCTGACGAAGGGCGGGCCAAAGGCCGCTTTGCAAAAGTTTCTCAACGATCTGATCGCGAGTAATACTTTCAGGGCTAACCGCTCCGAAGTCTATCCATTCATCTGTATCATCAGCCTGGATAACCACCTTGAGGATCCGGCGCTTTTCTCCTCGCACCAGCTCAGAAAAAGTACCACTTACGGGTGAGGTAAACAGTATTTTTTCGTTATATTTATCGAAAAACAGCGGACTGCCTGCTTTTACTTTATCTCCCTCCCTGACAAGCATCTTGGGGGTAAGCCCATGAAAGTCAGGAGGACAAACAGCATAAAAGGCAGATCGCGGAGCCGTGTTAAGGATCCTTTCTGCTTCTCCGGCCAAAGGAATGTTTAATCCTTTCTTGATCTTAATTATCTTTGACATGTTTGTAGTTCTTATTTGGAACGATTTTAAGGAACAAATTTAGAGATATTTTTACATCTTTTTACCATTTCAAAAGGACAAAAACAACACAAATAAAACACATTTAAATGTTTTTCTATGTTTTTCAGCACAAAATATCAAGCTTTCATGCCGCAAAAAAAAGCCAAAACCTTCCTTAAATGGGTATTTCTATTCACATTTACCTGTTTACACTCCCATTGTGGTTTACTGGCCGGCAATCAAAACAGAATTAATTCTGCAATGGACCTTAATGATGAGTTGGCAACTGAAAGAACTCGCAACCAGCCGCCCGCCGATGATTACTTTGACCAAAGCTATCTTCGTTTTGCTGATTTTGTTTACTCCAACAACATAAAAAGCGTTTTGTTTAACCGGGTAGGGTGGGAATTTTCATTGCCTATTATAGAATTAAATTCGGCAGACAAGCTTGAACTACGTTTTGACGACCTGGATGCTGATTTTAAAAGTTATGCCTATACCCTTATCCATTGCAATGCCCTCTGGCAACCCTCAGGCCTTATGGAATATGAGTATTTGCAGGGCTTCTATGAGGATCGGATTGTAAACTATTCGTTTTCGCGCAATACACGAACAGCATTTACACATTATCACCTGGAGCTCCCCAACCGAAACATGCAGCCCTTGCTTTCGGGCAACTATTTACTGAAAGTTTTCCATGAAGGCGATCCTGATGCAGTGGTTCTAACCCGCAGGCTCATGGTGGTAGAACCCCTTGTAAGCATTGATGCCACTGTAAAACAAGCTACTAACCTTAACTTCAGGGCAACTCACCAGGAAATCGATTTTACCATACGCACACAGTTTTTCCCTATCTCAAACCCGTACCGCGATCTGAGGGTTGTGGTTCGGCAAAACAACCGGTGGGACAATGCCATTATCGACCTGAAGCCTCGCCTGGTGCAGGGCAGCTCTCTTATTTATGACTATGAGGACGACAACCTGTTTGCAGGCGGAAATGAGTTTCGTAATTTCGACACCAAGAGTTTACGTTTTCGCAGCTTGCATGTGCGCGAGATCAGTCCTTCGCACCGGGGTTGGGATGTGGTGCTGATGACCGATCGCAACCGCCGTTTTTTACGCTACACAACCAGCAACGATATCAATGGCCGTTTCCTGATACGTACCGAAGATTATCCTGACGATATGCTGGAAAGCGATTATACCTGGGTGCATTTCAGCCTGACACAACCCGAACCCCTGGCCGGTGGAAATGTATATGTGGTGGGCGGTTTTTCCGACTGGGCCTACACTCACCCTTACCGTATGGAATACAACTATCACAAACAGCAGTATGAACTCAGCGTGCTGCTCAAACAAGGTTTCTATGATTACCAGTATGCTTTCCTTGAAGATGGCGCAACCCAGGCAGATGTCACGCTGTTTGAGGGCAGCCATTCCATTGCCGAAAACGATTACAGCATACTGGTATACTACAGACGCCCTGGCGACCTTCACGACAGCCTCATAGGCATGCAGTTTCTTAATTCAGGGATGTAGACTTCACCCCCCTGTCATCAGGTGAATCACGGCCACTTTGTCGCCATCCCTGATTATGGTTGTGGGGTAATCATCTTTGTGAAGAGTGGTATCGTTTACACGAACCATAAGCATTTTGTAGGAGAAATTCTTGATCTCCAGCAATTGTTTTACGGTAATGCTTTGATGCCCGTTAATGGTTTCGGGGCGATTGTTGAGAATAATATTCATAGCTCAATTTTACTTCTATTTGATCTGGAATTGGCGTTGTTTTGAACATCCTGTGCTTGCTCCGGTGTATTTACTAAAAGCCATGCCAACGAATTGGCGGAGATACAAAAACCCATCTTTTGCCAAAAAGCGTTTAACGATTGATGGAGCAAAAGACGACTGGGATGATCTTGCCAGCCTGATCAGACCTGGCTGACCGCTGGCATCAAAGAAGCTTACGAGCTTCTGTCTTTACATAATCCAGAGCCTTGCGGGTAGCAAGTTTGTCAATACTCATTTCCAGCAGTGTTTTGCTGAGTTCGGCAGAGGGAGCCTTCTCATCGTGCTTGCCGGCAGAGATATTGATCTGTCGTATCATTTCTTCCTTGGCACTCTTTACCATTTCCCAGGCATCAATGGAGAGATACAATTGCTGCGAGAGATTATGATCGTACTCATCGCGTATGGTTTGAACCAGCAATTGCTGAAACTGTTTCACATTGAGCCCGCCTTTGTGCGAACGCATTACCAGGTTTCCCGGAGAGATCCTTTCCAGGAAAAGTACAATCCTCTCGTAAGCTTGCAGACGAACAGGAAGTGAGATTTTCTGTTTGTCTTCCAGGAGTTGCAACTGACGGTTGCGTGCCTGCTCCTTAAAAAACTCCTTTAGTATAAACCAGGCGGTAAGAAAGACCACCACCGAGGGCAACAAATACCGTAAGCTGATAAAAAACTCGCTCATTTGATCACAATTAATCGTTTATAGAGAACTATTCCCCGATCTTACCCAAAAGGGTTACAGCAAAGATATAACCTTAATTGAAAACAGAATATATCCCTGCGGAATTATATAACATCCCTGCGGGGCAAAATACCCCTTGCATCTGTATTAATTTGTTAATTTTGCGCTTTTGTAGCTCTACAAAGCAGATGCTTGCAAATCAATACACTAACGTAAAACCCTAATAATCCATTGCGCTATGATAACATTATCGAAAAGGGTCAGTCAGCTCGGAGAGTCGGAAACACTGGCCATGTCAAGAAAAAGTCGTGAACTGAAGGCGCTGGGCCACGATGTAATCAACCTGAGTTTGGGAGAACCTGATTTTTTCACACCCGACAACATCAAGGAGGCAGCCAAAAGAGCCATCGACGAAAACTACTCTTTTTATCCGCCGGTAAATGGCTACCAGGATGTGCGCGAAGCCATTGCACGCAAATTTAAAAGAGACAACAATCTTGAGTATACTGCCGAGCAGATTGTGGTAAGCACCGGAGCCAAGCAGGCCATCATGAATGCGCTGATGTGCACGATTGATCCGGGCGATGAGGTTATCATACCTACTCCCTATTGGGTAAGCTATTCGCATATGGTGCAATTGGTGGAAGGCAAGGCTGTTTTCGTTGAAACGGGCATTGAGAACGATTTTAAGATCACTGCAGAGCAGCTGCAACAAGCCATCACACCCGCCACACGTATGTTTATGTTTTCCAGCCCGTGCAACCCCAGTGGCACAGTGTATACGCGTCAGGAGCTGGCAAGTCTGGCTGCCGTATTTGAAAAAAACCCACATGTATACATCCTCTCCGACGAGATCTATGAGCTGATCAATTTCGACAAAAACCATGAAAGCATTGCACAGTTTGAACCTATTAAAGACCGGGTGATTATCATCAATGGCGTATCCAAAGGATTTGCCATGACCGGCTGGCGGGTTGGCTACCTGGCCGCACACCCCGATATTGCCAAAGCCGCCAACAAGCTGCAGGGGCAAATCACCTCGGCTACCTGCTCTATTGCACAAAAAGCTACCCTGGAAGCCATGGAAACTTTACCCGAGGCCACATGGGGAATGCTCGAAAAGTTCAGGGAAAGACGCGATCTGGTTCTGCAGCTGCTCAACAATATCCCTGGCCTGAAAACCAATGTACCCCAGGGTGCATTCTATATCTTCCCCGATGTAAGTGCCTATTTCGGGAAAAGCGATGGCAATAGTGTAATAAACAATGCCAATGACCTTTGCATGTATATTATGAACAAGGTATTTGTTGCCCTGGTGCCTGGCGATGCCTTTGGTGCACCCAACTGTATCCGCATATCCTATGCAACCTCCAACGAGTTGCTCACCGAAGCAGTGAGAAGAATTCAATCCGCACTGGAGGCTCTTAAGTAATATTCTCTGTTATGATTCCTGAAGAACGCCTGAAAGAACTCTTTGAAGATTTTTCAAAGCAAAACATCCTCATCATTGGCGATGTGATGATCGATTCTTATTTGTGGGGCAAGGTAGACCGGATCTCGCCCGAAGCCCCTGTGCCGATTGTATCGCTTCGCAAACGGGAAAGCAGAATGGGAGGTGCTGCCAATGTAGCACTCAACATACAGAGTATGGGAGCCAATCCCATACTCTGCTCTGTGATCGGGCAAGACGACAAAAGCCATGTGTTTTTTGATCTGATGCAAAAACAAGGGCTCGATACCAGGGGCATTCTCACCAGCCCTGACCGTATCACCACCACCAAGTTTCGTATTATTGGCAACAATGCCCAAATGCTCAGGGTAGATGAAGAGACCGAAAAAAGCCTTTCCGAAGAGGAAACCCTTGGGCTTGTGGATCGCATTGCAGAATATGTGGAGCAAGCTTCTGTTGGGGCAATAGTTTTTGAGGATTACGACAAGGGGGTGATATCGCCTTTGCTTATCGACAAGGTTGTGCAAATGGCCCAAAGCCGGAAGATACCGGTGGTGGTAGATCCAAAAAAGAAAAATTTCATGAACTATCGGGGGGTTACTTTGTTTAAACCCAACCTGAAGGAATTGCGCGAAGGCCTGAAGCTCGACGAAGAGCTGCATTCGATGGAGCAGATCGGTGCTGCGGTTCAGCTGCTGCAGCAGAAACTCGAGGTTCAAACGGCCCTTGCAACGCTTTCAGAAAAGGGGGTTTATTTCAGCCACCAAAATGCCGATGGGAGTTTTGTTACCGGAAATATATCAGCCCATGTTCGCGACATTGCCGATGTATCGGGTGCAGGAGATACCGTAATCAGCATCATAGCCCTTTGCATGGCATCGCGCACCTCCGTTGAGCTGATGGCAAAACTGGCCAACCTTGCTGGTGGGCTGGTATGCGAGTATGTGGGCGTGGTACCGGTAAACCGTGAAAAGCTTTTCCTGGAGGCAGTAAAAAGTTTGTAAAACCAATCAGGTACAGGTTCATTGCATGAGTACGAAGAAAAAACTTTTTGAATTTCGCCAGAACTACACCCAGGGGGGCTTAAGTCTTAATCAGGTTTTACCAGATCCATTGGCCCAGTTCAATCTATGGTTCGATCAGGCTGTGTATGCTGAGCTTCCTGAGCCCAATGCAATGACACTGGCCACTGCCGGCAGCTACGGCAGGGTAAGTGCAAGGGTAGTATTGCTGAAGGAGGTAGATACAACAGGTTTTGTCTTTTACACCAACTACAATAGCCGCAAGGGGCGCGACATCAAAGAAAACCCCAATGCATCACTGGTATTTCTGTGGCTTGAGCTGGAGCGGCAGGTCCGCATAGAGGGGATACTGGAAAAGGTTTCGGAACAGGAGTCGGATGAATATTTCCGCAGCCGTCCGCGCGAAAGTCAGTTGGGAGCCTGGTCATCGGACCAGAGCCGGGAAATTGCCAGCCGGGAGATGTTGCATGAAACCTTTGCCAAAATCGAAAAACAATTTGAGGGGAAGGAGATTCCCCGACCCTCCCACTGGGGTGGATACAGGCTGGTACCCGACAGAATTGAATTCTGGCAGGGGCGTCCCGGACGACTTCACGACCGCATCCTTTACCGGATCGCCGATCCTGACAAAGGCTGGGAAAGGGTAAGACTGGCCCCCTGACGGACCCAAAAAACTTTAACAAAACCTATGGCAAAGAAAGAAGAAGTACGCGGTATGTTCAACCGCATTGCACACCGATACGATTATCTTAATCATTTTCTGTCGCTGGGCATCGATCGTTTGTGGCGCAGGCGCTTGCGCAAAGATATGAAACGCTACAAACCCATGCATATACTCGATGTGGCCACCGGTACCGCCGATCTGGCCATTGAACTGGCCAAACTCAAACCCCAGAAAATTGTAGGGGTAGATATTGCCGAAGTGATGCTGCAAATGGGAGATAAAAAGCTGGAAAAGAAAAAACTCAACAACCTGATCCACCTGCAACAGGCCGACTCTGAAAACCTCCCTTTCGAAGACAATAGTTTTGATGCTGCTGCAGTATCTTATGGTGTGAGAAACTTTGAAACCCCGGTAAAGGGGCTCAGTGAGATCAGACGGGTGCTCAAACCTGGCGGGGTATTGATGATCCTTGAGTTTGGAATGCCCGATACTTTTCCCGTAAAACAAGGCTACAGTTTCTACTTCAACTTTATACTACCTCTATGGGGAAAAGTTTTCAGCGGAAGTTATGAGTCTTACAAGTATCTGCCCGAGTCGGTAAAAACATTTCCTTACGCAGATGATTTCAACCAGTTGCTGCTCGAGGCAGGTTTTTCAAGTGCCCGGGCCAAAAAGCTCAGCTTTGGCATCACCTATCTTTATGAGGCCGTTAAGTGACCCATTATACAAAGAAAGTGTGCAAGGTGCATCTGCCAGGGGATGAGGCCAAAAGCCGGAGTCGAATCCGAAAAAACCTATCTTTGCGGCAATAATGACTGACAAAAAACGTTTGTCAGGGAAGATCATTGAATAAACCACCAGCCCTAACCCATACCAATACAAGTTCAAAACGTGAGTTTACACCGGCATATATCTTTTCTGATGAGCCTTTTACTCATCATGGCCATGGCTGCCAGCGCGCAGGCACAGAGGCAAAAATCTTTCAAGTTTGAGAACCTGCCTTACCACGACCAGAAGGCTTATCATTTTGGCTTTGCCCTCGGCTTCAACAAGATGGATTTTGCCCTTCGCCCCATCTCCAACCTGCACAACACCCCCGTGGCAGGCGATATCATAGATGAGTTTGACACACTGAAATCGGTTTTAACAAGAGCAGAATACGGCTTTCATATTGGCATTGTATCCAACCTTCGCCTGGCACCCCAGTGGGACCTGCGGTTCATCCCAACCCTTTCCTTTGGCGACCGTAACCTGGTATACAGAGGCGTAAAAAGAGGCAATCCCATTACCCGAACCCAGCCCATTGAGAGTACGTTCATCGATTTTCCGCTTCATCTGAAGTACAAGTCGGTGCGCATGATCAACACAAGGGCCTATGTGATCGGAGGTATAAAGTACAGCCACGACCTGGCTTCGGTTGAGGATAAGGATGACCTGGATGAAGAAATCCTGGCACGCATCCGAAAAAACGATTTCTTTTACGAACTGGGGGTAGGTTTCGATTATTATTTCTATTATTTCAAGTTCTCAACCGAGATCAAGGCCTCCTTTGGCATCAGGGATATTCTCAGCCGCGAGAATAGTATGTTTACCAATTCCATAGACCGGCTCAATTCGAAGATCATCATGATATCCTTTCTGTTTGAGTAAAACGGAAGATCCGAAACCCAGCACACACTTTGCGAAAAATCTATTGATTGTTGCTGCTTTTGCCGCAACCAGCTATACCTTTGATAAGGTTTAGCCGGACTTAACGCAAAAGAAAACTGCAGCTGAAAATCCGGAAGCCTGCGGTCAGTTGAAATGGTAAGCTTCCTCATCATTAACCCTGGAGGTATGAACAAGAAAATAGCAGTACTGGGTCTGTTGTTACTCTCATTTTGTATGGCACAAGCCCATGAGAAAGGTAATGAAAACCGGCAATGGTTTTACGGTATACAAGGCCACATAACCCATATCACGGCACATCATCCCGACCTGAAGCCATTTAGCGGCGGGTTGAGTCCTGCCCTTGAATTGAATGTGGGCTTTCGTACCCTGGGCCTCCATAAATGGGAACATCACTACAACTTCCCTTCAATGGGCATAGGCTACTACAGGAGCCAGCCAGGCCAAAGGCAGGTGCTTGGCAAGGTAAACTCCGCCTTTTTGTTTCTTGAGTTCAACACCCGGGAAAGGAAGAATTACGAAACATTTTTCAAATACTCCCTTGGGCTGGCACATTTCTCCAACCCGCATCATCCTGATACAAACCCTGAAAACCAGGCCATTGCTACCCCATTCAACGTGCATTTCAATGCAAACTACACGTTTGCCTACCGGCTAAGCCCGCAGATAAAACTTGCATCGGGGGTGTCATTCACCCACTTCTCCAACGGGGCTTACAAAAAGCCCAATAAGGGGCTCAACATTCTGGATGTAAATCTGGGTATCCGGCATTTTCCCGGGGAGCCCCGGCAGCGGCATGCCACTCCCGAATTTGGAAAAAGCATGCAACAATGGCCCTCCTACCGCCTGCATGCCATGTATTCGGTGGGAAAAATGCAAAAGGTAATCGAACCTGACCAATACATGGCCCATTGCCTTACCGTGGAGTTTGCCCGGCAATCGCACTACACCAACCGTTGGGGTGTGGGTTTAAATGTTTTTTACGATGATTTTCTGAAAGCCCAGGCCCGCGAAGAATTTGAAGCCAACTCATTCAAAAACTACCTGCACGGGGCGGTGCATATTTTGCACGATGTGGTTTTTCACCGCCTTTGGGCCACCTTCCAGCTGGGCTATTATGCCTTTTACTATGTGGAGCCTTACAAACCCATATTTCAGCGTGTGGGCCTTCGCTACCAGTTCGACAACGGCATCATGGCCGGAGTAAGCCTTAAAACACACTACACCAGGGCCGATGTGGTGGAATGGGGTGTAGGATACCGTATCTTATAAAAGGAGGCTAATCATTGTTTTTCAGCAGGCTGCTCAGAGAAATTAACTGGCCTGAAGTGTAGGGGTTGCCTGGCAAAGATTGCACATATTGCTGGTTGAGCATATACAGCCGGCTATTGTAGCGATCGAGCGGAAAGGTATTTTCTTCTGAAAACTCATCCCAGTCGAAATCCGTAAAGTTGAGCTCGCAGGCCGACAGTTCCCATTGTTCTTCCCCCATAAAGAGCAGCGGCAGCCCTTGTGTACGGCAGATGACAGGGCGTGCAGCATAGATTACACAGCGATGATTTACCAGGAAGGGGCATTGCCCCGGCTCCACATTCTTCAGTCCATTTTGCAATGCATCGCCGGCCTGTGCCCTGATGGCATCGAACTCAACGGGAAGAACACTGAAATCCATACAGCACATATCGCAACCGGCCTTACATTTCAGGTGTGGGGCATGTAGCTCATACAGATCGGCACAATGCTGGTCGAGCTCATTGCGCAGTTGGTAAAACTGGTTCAGGAGGTTGCTTTTTTCCATGGGCAAATTTACAGATTATTGAGAAAGGCCAGGTAGATTTCCATGTATTCATAAAAATGGGTTTCCATGGGGTTGTGCCCTACCCCTGGCATCACCACCAGTTGTACTGTGGGCATTTTTTCCAGGATGTGCTTACGGCTTTGCAGGGGTACCCATGCATCGGCCTCGCCCCAGATGGCTATAGCCGGAACGATAAGATTGCCGGCGTAAAGAGATTGGGTTTCCCTGCTGAATCGGGGCCCGTTAAGGATAGCCCTGGCAGTGCCCGGTACGCTGAGTGTTTTCACATAAGCCTGGGTTTGATCAGCAGTGGGCGACTGGCCGTAGGCCGAGGCCAGAAAACTCTCTATACGCCCGGGGGTAAGCACCCAGCTTTCGGCCACACTGCCCACGAATGTTGTAAGGCCAGGCAGGTTGAATGCCACAGGAAAGGGTCGTCGCCCCGGGCTGAGGGTATCAAAAAGAGCTGCACCTACCAGATTTACACTTACAAAACGGCCAGGCTCCAGCAATGCCATGGCCTGCACAATAGCTCCTCCCATGGAGTGTCCAGACAGGTGCCAACGTTGTCCGGGCCCTATCTCCTCCAGCAGGGTGTTGAGCAGTGCGGCACGGAAACCTACAGACTGGTTTTGCCGTGGGGCACGATCGCTGAAACCAAAAGGAGGAACATCTACTGCCACCGTGCGATACCCCAGCTGAAGCAAACTGTCGGCAACCTGCTCCCAGGAAAAGGAAGAACCTGCAAAACCATGTACCATCAGCATATTGCCTCTGACCTCTTTTTCAGCGGGCTCCCACAAACGGTAGTGGATCTTCAAGCCCTCTTTGGTGGCAAAATTGCTGTTGGAAAAAGGCTGGTTGCCTGCATACGCGAGGGTGGGCAACTGCCCCATAAGCATACTTACCAGTATTGCAACACAGAGCCTAATGGAAAGACCTCTGCGAATGGGTGTGGATAAAACATACATCTTGCTATCGTATCAAAACTCAATTATTCAAAAACCTTTTTCAGCATAACCCCCTGCACACAACAGATGTTCGGTTCGATGAAACATACTTCCGGTGTTAACCCATTTTTTCCCTGAGTTGCTCCACATCTCTTTTAAGCTCCATAACCATGCGGGCAAGATTTTGCTGCGATGAGCCCTCTGCGGGGATCTCCTCAGAGATAAAATGGCGAAAGCGCCACACCTCGCGCACATCGGCCACGTGCACATCGTATGGGGCATACATGCTGTTGAGCGAATACAGGCGCAGCACTCCCCTTTCCTGTATCTGGTTTTCCACGATCTTAAAAACAATACCATCGTTGAGGGTGAGGATAATGTAGGGCTGCCCGCTCACCACCAGGCTCCAGTCCTGCACAAACTCGCCGGTAATCCAGGCCTTATCGGGGATGGGCAGCATGGAATCGCCGCTCACCTGGAAGCTGCGGTATTTTTTGTTGGGAGAAAGAAAGGGCAGCTGAAACCGTGGCAACTCCCTGATATATTCCGGATCGGCAAAGCCATTGGTATAGCCTGCCTTGGCCTTTTCGGGTACCAGTTCTATGTTTTCGCGGTTGTTTTTATCTACCGTGGTGGCCAGCACGCGAATGTTGCTGCCACGTACATACACATCGCCTCCGCGCTCCAGTTGCGAAAGCTGAAACTCAGAAAGCTGTCCCAGGTCTACACGCAGCAGCGTATCGGCCGACACGCCAAAATAATCCGACAGTGCCAGCAGGTTTTCGATGCTGGGCAGCACCCCGCTGTTTTCGTAACCGCTCAGGGTAGGGCGCTTGATTGCGGTAGAAAAAGCCACCTCATCCTGGGTGCGCTTGCGCCGCTTGCGAAGCAGCTTCAGGTTGGTTGCAAAATGTAATTCCATGACTTGCTGGTTTTGATGCCCTTGTACTTTTTAACAAAAAACTTCTCCAAAGATAACACTTTCTGATTACATTACAAACACGTTTTGTGATTGCAAAACGATCAAACAAAACATCTCTGAAAAACTTTATCTGCCATGTATTCTGCTGCCCGCCATATCGTTCATCTGGATCTGGACACCTTCTTTGTGTCGGTAGAGCGCCTGCTCAACAGCCATTTGCAGGGCAGGCCTGTCATCATAGGCAGCATAGCCGGCCGGGGCGTGGTGGCCAGCTGCAGTTACGAGACCCGTCGCTACGGAGTGCGATCGGCTATGCCCATGAAGATGGCCCTGCAGTTGTGCCCCGATGCCGTTGTAATACGGGGCGATATGGAAACCTACAGCCGGTATTCGAATATGGTAACCCAGGTAATTGCCGACAAAGCCCCCCTTTACGAGAAAGCATCTATCGATGAGCATTACATCGACATTACGGGGATGGATCGTTTTTTTGGCAGTGTACAATGGACCCACGAGCTGCGCCAGACCATCATCAGGGAAACCGGGCTCCCCATCAGCTTCGGGCTATCGGCCAACAAAACGGTGGCCAAAGTTGCCACGGGCGAGGCCAAACCCAACGGAGAATTGTATGTAGACCCCCAGGGGATCGTCCCCTTCCTGGCTCCTCTGTCAATCCGGAAGATCCCCATGATCGGAGAGAAAACCTACATCAGCCTGCGCAACCTGGGGATCGACAAAGTGGCGTTGCTGCAACAAATGCCCATGGAAATGCTTGAGCGTTTGCTGGGTCAGAACGGTATTGAAATATGGAAAAAAGCCAGGGGTATTGACAACACCCCCGTATATGCACACTGGGAGCGCAAATCTATCAGCACCGAACACACCTTTGAGCAAGACACCATCGATATTGCGGGTATCAACGACCTGCTCACCACCATGGTAGAAGGGCTGTGCTACGACCTGCGGCACCAGAATAAACTCACGGCCTGCATCACGGTAAAGATACGTTATGCCAACTTCGACACCCACACCCTGCAAAAGCGCATCCCTTACACGGCTTTCGACCATGTGCTTATTCAAACTGCCAAAGAGTTGTTTCACAGGCTATACACGCGCCGCATGCTCATCCGTCTGGTGGGGGTGCGCCTGAGCCACCTGGTGAGCGGCTCTCAACAGCTGCAGATCTTCGAAGACACTCCCCAACTGGTAAGCCTGTACCAAACCCTCGACCGTATACGCAACAGGTTTGGCAAATACGCCGTAAGAAGGGCCGTTGCAGGCTCTTTCAGAAGATAAACCATAATGGATTGCAGCCTCACAACCCATTGTGCCTGCTACCGGGCAAAGGCAATATCTATCATTTTTTTACTTTCGGCACCACATATCCTGAAAAAAATTTTTCTCACATAAATGCTTTGGGAAGAGAGCAGAATTGCTATTTTAGGCGAACCAAAACACAAAAGCCTATCCCATGCAAGATGCAACCCCCGGCCGCCCTCCCGGCGACAAAACACCAGAACCGACCCATACAGGAGTGTTTCCTGAGCTCACCATCAGTCGCGAAGAGATTCAGAAGCTACTGGCAGAGAAGCGTGAAAGGCTCAAGGAGCTGGGAGCCATCAACCAGACCACCCGCATCCTGAAGCAAAACAAGCCTGTGCCGGAGATGCTGCAGGAGATCTGTAAAATACTGCCCGGAGCATGGCATTACCCCGACGATACAGTAGCACGCATACACTACGGCAACAGGCATTATGTAAGCAGCAGCAAATTTCGCGAAACGCGCTGGTACCAGAAAAAATCCTTCGAAACCATTGATGGTGGTGAAGGGCTCATTGAGGTGTTTTACCTGAATCAGCACCCCGATATCGACGAAGGGCCTTTCATGATCGAAGAACGCGACCTGATCAACAACCTCAGCAGCCTCATTGCCGGCTACCTCAACACATATATTGGCAAGGAGCTGCTGCAGAAAACCATATCCAAAGACAAAACCACCCAGGTGGCTCCTGAGCGCGAACATGCTGCCATGAGCCGCCAGTTACTGCAGAAGTTCCTGGTAAAGCACAACTCCGACCGCGATATCTACCACGACCTGATGCAGTACAAAGTACGCGAGATACTGCTGGTAGCCAACCTCTACGATGCCTATATCATTGAACAGGAAGGCCGGTTTTTCGAGCAGGTTACAGGCGAGTACTACCAGCTCAACCTCTCCTCTGCCCCACGCATTACCGGTGTATCTACCCCGGAGGAGGCCCTGGAGAAGCTCCGCGAAAAACACTTCGACCTGGTTATTGTAATGATGGGAGTAGACAAAACCACACCCATTCAGCTCAGCAGAATTATCAAGCAGATCTACCACAACATACCCATCTTCCTGCTGCTCAACAACAACAGCGACATTGGGCTGTTTGAAGATGGCAACAAAAACATCAGCTCTATCGACAAGGTGTTTGTATGGAATGGCGACTCCAGTGTATTTCTGGCCATGGTGAAATACATTGAAGACCGTATGAATGTTGAGAACGATATCAACATCGGGATGGTGCGGGTGATCTTGCTGGTGGAAGACTCTGCCCGCTACTATTCGCGCTATCTGCCCATCCTGTACTCCATCGTAATTGAACAGACCCGGCAGCTGATCGAAGAGGTAAATACCGACGAGATGCACAAGCTGCTCAAGATGCGTGTGCGCCCCAAGGTGCTGCTGGCCTCCAACTACAACGAGGCCCTTACCCTTTTCGACCGCTATCGCGATAATCTGCTGTGCCTGATCTCGGATGTAAAATTCGAGAAAAACGGACGCATGGACAGCCGGGCAGGCCTGAGCCTGGTAGGCTATGTGCGCGATCAGATGCCCGACCTGCCGGTGGTGCTGCAGTCGTCGGATCCGGAGAATGCACAGAACGCCTACCTGCTCAAAGCAACCTTTATCAATAAGAACTCCGAAACCCTCCGACAGGACTTGCGCAGCTTTATTAACTACTACCTGGGCTTTGGCAACTTCATTTACCGCGATGAAGAAGGGCGCAAAGAAATCGCCGTGGCACGCTCCATGAAGGAGTTTCAATCGCACCTGAAATCCATTCCGGAGAAATCGCTCATCTACCATGCCCGCAAAAACCACTTCTCACACTGGCTCATGGCCCGGGGTGAGATCCAGATCGCCAAAAAGATCAAACCCCTCAAGGTGGAGGATTTTGAAGGACCCGGCAGTGTGCGCGAATACATGATCAACATCATTGAGCAGTGTATACACGACAGGCAAAAGGGCAAGGTGGTAAACTTCGAAGAATCGGCCCTGCTCGACGAAACCAACGTGGTGCGCCTGGCTCCGGGATCACTGGGAGGAAAAGGGAGAGGACTGGCGTTTATCAACATGATTATCAACAATTTCTCTTTCAACGAGCTGGTACCCGATATCAACATCCGGACTCCCAAAACTTCCATTATCGGCACCGAAGAGTTCGAACAGTTTATCCAGTCCAACCAGCTGATCGACAAGATTTACAAAGAAACCGATTACCGGAAGATACAACAGATGTTTGTGGAGGGCGAGCTCTCGGGCACGCTGAAGCGACGACTGCGAACCTATCTATCTATTATTGATAAACCCCTGGCCATTCGTTCATCAAGCTTGTTTGAAGACTCGCTGATGCAACCTTTTGCAGGTATTTTCGACACTTTCCTGTTGCCCAACAACCACCCCAGCACCGAGGTGCGTTTGCGCCAGGTGATGGATGCCATCAAGCTGGTTTTTGCCTCCATCTTCTCCCCCACTGCTCAGGCTTATTTCAGAGCTGTAAATTACAAGATTGAAGAGGAGAAAATGGCCGTAATCATACAGGAAGTTGCCGGCAATCGCTACGACGACTTTTTCTACCCCCATATCAGTGGCGTAGCCCAGTCGTACAACTTTTACCCCTATTCGTATATGCGCCCGGAAGAGGGGTTTGCCGTAGCGGCCGTAGGGCTGGGAAAATACGTGGTAGAGGGAGAAAAGACCTACCGGTTCTCGCCTGTGCATCCTCAACTGGAGATTTATACACCAAAAGATCTTTTCAAAAATTCGCAGCTACATTTCTATGCCATCGATATGGCCCGGCAGGACCTTAATCTGCTGGAGGGAGAGGATGCAGGACTGACCAAACTGGAGATTTCCGTAGCTGAGAAACATGGCACCCTTAAACATTCGGCTTCGGTTTACGATTTTTCCAGCGAGCGCACTATGCCCGGGCTTACCCAGCCGGGCCCAAGGGTAATCAACTTTGCCAACATCCTCAAGTACGATTATGTGCCCATGGCCAAAACCACAGAGGTAATTCTCGACATTGTGTCGGAAGCCATGGGCTCTCCCATAGAGATTGAGTTTGCCCTCGATCTCAACAAAGACAAGCAAGGCAGGGCATCGTTTTATCTGCTGCAGATCAAACCCCTTATCAAAAATATTATCGACAATGAGATCAGCCTCGACAAAGTAGACAACCAGCGTTTGTTGCTTTACTCCGAGAATGGCATGGGCAATGGCAAGATCACAACCATCAGCGATGTAATCTTTGCCGACATGAAAAAATTTGACAAGCTCAAAACAGAAAAGATGCGCGATGAGATTGATGCCCTCAACCGCCAGATGGTGGAAGAAGGGCGGCGCTACATCCTCATTGGCCCGGGGCGCTGGGGCACCCGCGACAGGTTTATCGGCATCCCGGTAGCCTGGTCGCAGATCTCCAATGCCAACATCATTGTGGAAGTAAGCATGGAAGACTTCCCCCTGGATGCATCGCTCGGATCGCACTTTTTTCACAATGTGATCTCCATGAATGTGGGGTACTTCTCCGTAAAACACAATGCGCTGATCGACTTCATCAACTGGGATGAACTGCACAATGCCACCCTGGTGCAACAGACCCAATACTTCAGGCATGTGCGGTTTGCCCGCCCCCTCGAGGTAATTATGGATGGAAAGAAACGTGCATCGCTCATTTATCTGCCCAAAAAGTGCAAAAGATCTCAAAAGCCTTAAAAATGGAGTATTTTTACTAAACAAAACCTTAGTTTCATTTTCTATGGACGATAATACACTTCACATAAGCGAGTCGCGCTCCAAATACAAATACAACGAGTTGTTTGCCACCGACCGGCACGAATTCAACGAGATATCCTACCAGGAATTGATGCAGGAACGCATCATCAATGTACTGCTGATCTGCTCCAACTACGATGCTTTTATGCTGGAAGAGGATGGACGGATCAACGAACGGATCTTCCTTGAATACACCTCCAAGAACCTGCGCTATCCTCCTCAGTTTACCCAGGCCAGCTCATCAGAAAAGGCCTTTGAATTGCTGGAGAAGAAGAAATTCGACCTGGTGATCACCATGCTCAACGTGGGCAAGATAGATGCCTTTGAGATGGCCAAGAAGGTAAAGAAACGCCATGCAGATATTCCTATTGTGGTGCTTACGCATTTTTCGCGCGAAGTAACCATGAAACTGGCCAATGAAGACCTCAGCTCCATCGATTATGTATTTTGCTGGCTTGGCAACCCAGGGTTGCTGCTTGCCATCATCAAACTACTTGAAGACAAGCGCAATGCCGACTACGATGTGCAAAAGAAAGGTGTGCAGGCCATTTTGCTGGTGGAAGACTCGGTGCGGTATTACTCTTCGTACCTGCCCACCATTTACAAAGCTATTTTCGATCAGACCAACGAGTTGATGACCGAGGGGCTCAACGAACACCGCCGCACCCTTCGTATGCGGGCAAGGCCCAAGATCCTCATGGCCAAAACCTATGATGATGCCATGGAGATCTATCAGAAATACAAGAACCATTTACTGGGTGTCATCTCCGACATATCCTATTACCGGCAGGGAGAAAAAGACCGCGAGGCCGGCATAAAGCTGGCAAGGATGATACGCGAGGAAGGTTCGCGCATACCTATTCTGCTGCAATCGTCCGACGACTGGGATGACCAGATCATGGACGAGCTGGGCGTAACCTTCATCAACAAATACTCAAAAACCCTGCTGGTAGAGCTCAAGCATTATATCAAGGAGAACTATGGCTTTGGCGATTTTGTGTTTCGCGATCCGAAGCTCGATGTAGAGATAGACCGGGCCAACAACCTGCATTCGTTGCAGGTAAAAATTGCCAAGGTAGATGCACGTTCGCTCATGTATCATGTATCGAACAACCACTTCTCGCGCTGGCTCAAGGCAAGGGCGTTGTTTTCCATTGCCGAGGTGTTTGCCCAGAAAAGCACTTCCGATTTCAACAATATTGAAGAGATCCGCAGCTACCTTATCGACACCATTGCCAATTACCGCAAAACCAAAGGGCGTGGCATTATCGCCAGCCACATCGACGAATACGCCATTTTCACACGGCTGGGCGATGGCCAGCTGGGTGGCAAAGCCCGAGGATTGGCCTTCATCGATTCCTTCATCAACAAATTCAAGATCATGTTTAAGTGGGATGATGTGATGATAACCATTCCGCGCACCGTGGTGCTCACCACCGATCTGTTTGATGAATTTATGGAGGAGAACCAGCTTTACGACTTTGCTCTCTCCGAAGCCAGTGATGAGGCCATACTGGAGAAGTTCAGCAGTGCCCGCACCCCCATGCGAATGAAAAAGCATGTAATGGAGATCATTTGTGCCATCAAATCACCCCTGGCGGTAAGATCATCGAGCCTGTTGGAAGACAGCCACTACCAACCCTTTGCCGGAGTTTACTCCACTTACATGATCCCCAACAACCACCATGACGAGCGGGTGAGGAGCTTTCAGCTGGAGCAGGCCATAAAGAGTGTGTATGCATCGGTGTTTTACCGCGAAAGCAAGGCTTATATTGCTGCTACTTCCAATGTGATTGACGAGGAGAAGATGGCGGTTGTAATACAGGAGGTTTCCGGCCGTAGCTATGGCAACCGGTTTTACCCTGCTGTATCGGGGGTAGCCCGTTCGGTGAATTTTTATCCCATTGAACCCGAGAAATACGAGGATGGTATTGCCAATATTGCTTTCGGCCTTGGCAAAACCATTGTGGAAGGAGGAGTATCACTGAGGTTTTGCCCAAGGTATCCGCAAAAGGTTTTGCAATTGTCCATTCCTGAACTGGCTCTCACCAACAGCCAGAAGGAGTTCTATGCCCTGGACCTGGATCCTGAGAAGTTTCACTCCTCTACCGACGAAACCGTAAACCTGCACAAGCTGCGCATTAAGGCAGCAGAACAGGACAAAGCCCTCAAATTTGTGGCATCTACCTTCGATTACCACGATCAGATCATTCGCGATGGCATTTATGAAGGCGGTAAAAAGATCATCACCTTTTCCAACATATTGAAATACAACTCATTCCCCCTGGCGGAGATCCTCCAGGAACTGCTCCACATTGGCAAAAACGAAATGAACAACCAGGTGGAGATCGAGTTTTCGGTAAATCTCGACACCCCCGAAACCCAGCCCCAGATCTTTCACTTCCTGCAGATCCGCCCCATTGTTGAGACCCAGGAGAAAAACCTGGTAAGCCTTGACTGCGCCGATCCGGCAGAATCGCTTATCTATTGCAAGCAGGCCCTGGGCAACGGCATCATCGACAACATACAGGACATCATCTATGTAAAACCCGACACCTTCGACCCGGCAGATACCCAGGAGATTGCACTGACCATCGACCAGCTCAACAGCCAGTTTGTAAAACAAGGACGCAACTACATACTGGTAGGGCCCGGGCGATGGGGATCGAGCGATCCATGGCTGGGGGTGCCGGTAAAATGGTCGCAGATATCGCACGCAAGGCTTATCGTAGAGTCGGGTTTGAAGAATTTCCAGATCGATCCCAGCCAGGGTACCCACTTCTTCCAGAACCTTACCTCGTTCAATGTGGGCTATTTTACCATCAATCCCTTTATCAACGATGGAGTATATGATGTGGGTTTTCTCAATTCGGCCAGGCACCAGTTTGAAGATAAACATGTGCGGCATGTTCGCTTTGACCATCCTATGTTGATTAAGATTGATGGACGCAAAAAAAGAGGGGTGGTATTAAAACCGTCAGAGCCCCGTTAAGCCACTACTAAACACCAAAATTTCAGGCCATTACGCCCTAATCCGGCGCCTAAAATTATTTTGTGTTTTCCTTTGCCAATCTGTAAAATAAACATAATTTCGCCCTGTTAATTGGTGAACAATTAACACCATCACCCTTAATTACAAACTTTTAAAAAATACACAAATATGAACTTGGAAAAGATTATGACTGACCTGGAGAAGAAGAATCCCGGTCAACCTGAGTTCCTTCAGGCAGTGAAAGAGGTTCTTGAAACCATTGAAGACGTGGTAAAAGAGAACCCCAAGTACGAAGCTGCAAACATCATTGAAAGAATTATTGAGCCCGACAGGGTAATCAAATTCAAGGTTCAGTGGATGGACGACAAAGGTAATGTGCATGTAAACAGAGGTTACCGCGTTCAGTTCAACAATGCCATTGGGCCTTACAAAGGAGGTATCCGTTTCCACCCCAGCGTAACCGAAGGTGGGTTGAAGTTTCTGGGTTTTGAGCAGATCTTCAAAAACAGCCTTACCACCCTGCCCATGGGTGGCGCCAAAGGGGGTAGCGATTTCGACCCCAAAGGAAAGTCCAATGCTGAGATCATGCGCTTCTGTCAGGCGTTCATGACTGAGCTCTACAAGTATGTAGGACCCGACAAGGACATTCCTGCCGGTGATATCGGTGTAGGTGGCCGTGAAATCGGATACATGTTTGGTATGTACAAAAAAATCATTGGCGAGCACCATGGTGTGTTTACCGGCAAAGGCCGCGGCTGGGGTGGTTCACTCATTCGCCCTGAAGCTACCGGCTTCGGTAACGTATACTTTGCAGAAGAGATGCTGAAAACCCGCGGTGATTCCATGAAAGGAAAAATCGTTGCCGTTTCAGGCTTCGGTAATGTTTCCTGGGGTTCTATCATCAAAGCAACCCAGCTGGGGGCCAAAGTTGTAACCATCAGCGGTCCCGACGGATATGTTTACGATCCCGATGGTATCAGTGGCGAAAAAATCGATTACCTGCTCGAGCTGCGCGCTTCTAACCAGGATATCGTGAAACCTTACACTTACGAGTTCCCCAACGCTCAATTCTTCGAAGGCAAGCGCCCATGGGAAGTGAAGTGCGATGTGGCTCTGCCTTGCGCTATCCAGAACGAGCTCAATGGCCAGGATGCACAGACCCTGGTAAACAATGGCGTTCTTTGCGTTTCAGAAGGTGCCAACATGCCCTGTACACCCGAAGCCATGGAAATCTTCCTTAAAGCCAAGGTGCTTTATGGCCCCGGAAAAGCTTCCAACGCAGGTGGTGTAGCCACTTCAGGACTGGAGCAAACCCAAAACGCCATGAAACTCAACTGGACCGCAGAAGAGGTAGAAGCCAAGCTGCACCAGATCATGGTAAACATCCACGAAGCCTGCGTTAAGTATGGCAAAGAAGAGGATGGTTTTGTAAACTATGTGAAAGGAGCCAACGTAGCTGGCTTCATCAAAGTAGCCGATGCCATGATCGACCAGGGCGTTATCTAAAACAAACATCTTTTATTATACAAAAAGGCTACCTCTGAGAGGTGGCCTTTTTCTTTGTAATGCCATCGCTTTAGAAAGATTACCCCACAACCCTGGCAGTAAGCAGGGCGTCGTCGAGCCTCTCTGAAGTACTGAAAAGGAAGGTAAAATCGGGGTAGTCGTGGTTTCCATTGCGTATGATGCGGGTGAGCAACTCAACAGTTACCCTTCCGAATTCGATGCTGCGCCCGTAGAGCCAGATCTTTCGGCTCGACACATCCATATGCCACCATCCGCCCCCACGGGTGGTTGAATGATCCTCAGCAATATAACGGTGCTGATCCACAATGGCCAGCTTCAATCGTTCCTGGTTGATGATAAATTTCTGGTACATGGTTTCATGGTTTTAGTTGCGGCATGCAAGGATACAACCTTGCAGCGACAATGGGTGTCATTGCCGGAAAAATACTCAATTCACGTGCCGCTTTTTGTTATTCAAAGATTTCCCCTAAAGTTTATTGTATTTGGTGGCCTTTCCCCTGGCCTTTTCCACGGGATACTTTGTCCCGTTTTTTTGAATTTTCTCCCTGATGATCTGCTCCGGATTCAGGCCTGCTTTATGAGCCAGCAATAGCGCATAGCAAAAAACATCGGCCAGCTCTTCCCTGATCTTTTCGCGGGATGCATCTTCGGGCTCTTTCCACAAAAACGCTTCCAGCAACTCTGCCGCTTCGATATTGAGGGCAATGGCCAGATCTTTGGCATTGTGAAACTGCTCCCAGTCGCGGGCATCGCGAAAACGAAGCAACTCCTGGGTAAGCTTTTCGAAGGCACATGCTGCCGGCTGCGAAGGCTCCATAGCTGATCAGTTAGTTTGTTCCTGGTATGGCCACATTAGCGGATTTATTCCGCTTCGCTCCATGAGGGCTTCGCCGCTGCGGACTTCGTGCTACCTGGCCCGTCAATACGGGATCCGATGCTACAAAAGCCCACCCGGAGTCCTGCACGTGCGGGATTGGCTATACCATGTTGTGGTGCGTTTTTCTTTATGCTGTCGTTGGATTTATTTGTATCTGTCCACCGATTGCTCTTAACACTTTCATAATTGTCTCAAATTGAGGCTTTGCTCCATCTGACAAAGCTTTGTATAAACTTGTTCTACTTAATCCTGTTTCTTGAGCAATTTTGGTCATTCCAATTGATTTTGCAACATGTCCAATAGCTGCAATAACATCGGATTCATTTCCTTCTGATAAAACAGTATTAAGGTATTCAGCAATCATCTCGTTGCTATCCAAATAGTCAGCTATATCAAATTTTGAAGTTTCCATCTTTCTACTCTATAAATCGATTTAAAATTGCTTTTGCCTTTTCAATGTCTCTCTGTTGAGTTGATTTATCCCCACCAATGAGAAGAATAATAATTTTGCCGTCAGATTCTTTAAAATATACCCTGTATCCTTTAGCATAGTTAATTTTCAACTCCCGAATTCCTTCTCCAACGGGTTCGCAATCTCCAAAGTGTTCATCATTCTCAATCTTTTGAATGCGAAACAAAATTTTGGCTTTGGCTCTCAAATCTTTTAGTTTTCTAAGCCATTTATCAAATTCGTTTGTTTTCTCGATTATAAACACTTACAAAACTGTATTCATTTGGATACAAATTTATGCAATTTTTTCTATTTATGAAAGGCTTAATTTTAAAATTCGTAAGAAAAATCGATTTATAATGTACTATGGATGTGTCTCTTAAAATGCACCACAATAATTAGCATATCAAAATTACAATTTTATTGAAAAACTCAAATGGCTTACACATTGCAATACGACCAATGAACAAGCCAACGGATCCAGAGTGTTGCTGCAACCCACATCCTGATTCTGGCAGGAGAAGAGGTCTGATCCTGCAGCAGGCCGTTAACTGTCATGAATAATTTTCCTGAGAAGGGGATCATACGTTCCATTGCCCAGGTGCAGGAAAAATATAGTTTCTTTGTGGTAGAAAAAGCGGGATGCCTCAATCTTGTTGTTTTGCAGAAACAAGAGATGTTCTATGCATGATTTCTCCTGATCGCGCATTCTGGCAGCCCACTCATATTGGCCCTTCTGGATACTCTTTTCTTTTTCTGCACGAGCATACTCCTGCTTCTCAAAACTAAAGGGTGTAAAATCCACGCATATAACAGGATACTCCAATCCAGCGAGGCCCAGGATATTTTGCCAGACATCTTCTGCCAGATGGTCTGCCTGCAACAGTGCATTGAGATAAGCTGCCTGGGCGTATCCGGGAAAATGCTTTTCCAGGAACAGCAATGCCTTTTCGGGGAGTCCCCCCTGCCCGGCTGAATTATAGTTCAGCAGTGCATTGAGTGGATCATGGACAGATCGTCTTGCATTGATTTCAGCATAAAGCCCTTCACTCTCTGAGAACTTAAGAATGCAGGGCATTTCAGAAGAAGAAAGACATTCCACTAAAAAAGCCTGTTGCCCGAAGCCCTCAAGGAACTCAAATTTGTCACTGTAAAAATCAGGGCACAACATATACCACAAGGCCGATACGCCATCCTTCTCTCTATCGGGAGCAATATCTACATCTTCCCAGCGGATTTTCCGGAAAGGCATAGCATCAACCTCTTTTTTCAGTCGTGTAAGAACTACCACAGGAACATCAAAATCCTCCGCCAGCAGCCTCAGTTTCTGCAGGGAACATTCATCAATGCTGGCCTGCTGCAAAGCATCCACAAACACTATATGAGGCAGGAGGTTATCTTTTTGCATTGCCACAAGCTTTTCCCGGCATTGCGCAGCAGTTGGGTTTTCCTGAACTGACACCCTTACCTTCTGTAAACCCTTCGAATACAATCCCGAAGCAGGCCTGAAGGACCTCTTGAGGGCATCCATTTTCCTGATCCTTTGTGCAAGTTGATCTTTGCTGAGTTCACACGAGTTGATCAGATACACTTTTTCGGGTGCGTGCAGAATGAGCGAAAGCATCAGCGTTGTTTTCCCCATTCCTGGTTGCCCTGCAATCATAATAAGTTTTCCTTTCGAGGCAAGTATTTTTTTGTAAAACGCCTGCAAGCCGTGGTTGTAGATCATAACAATTGTAAAAATTAATCAAAGAGACAAAAAGAGAATTAAAAGAAGATTCCCTGAAAATTATCCTGCAACCCTCATGGTGCTGTGCCCCTGCCCTCCTTTTTCCAGTTTGATCTGGGTAGTGATTCGTTCCTGCATGGCTTCTACGTGCGAAATGATGCCGATGGTTTTGCTGGTTTCGTACTGCAGCTTCTCCAGGGTGTCCATGGTCTGGTCAAGGGTGAGTTTATCCAGCGAGCCAAAACCCTCGTCGATAAACAGACTTTTGATCTCCACTTTGTGAGCTGCCAGATCAGACAATGCCAGGGCCAGTGCCAGGCTTACCAGGAACGTTTCGCCACCGGAGAGGGATTTTACCGAGCGGCGCATATCGCCCATATGGGTATCGACCACCACCAGGCTGTCGTCCTCCCCTTCTTCTGGTATGGCAAGCCGGTAGCGTTCGCTGAGCAGGGCAAGCCGTTTATTGGCTTTACCCATCAGTTGCATCAGGGTAAGCTCCTGGGCAAAGGTGCTGAAGCGTTTGCCCTCGGCATCGCCGATGTACTTGTTGAGCAAAACCCACTTTTCGTTCTTTTGCTTCTGAAGGGTAATGTCGTGCTGCAGTGCCTTCAGGTCTTCTGTGATTTTCTCCTGCACCTTCTGTTTCCCTTTCAGGCCATCGCGCCGTTCATTCTGCTCCCTGCTTTCGTTTTCGCGCTCCAACCTGAGCTTCTGCAGCTGCTCCAGGGAGATATCCGTATCTTTTTCTTTGAGATCTTTCAGGTTTTTGCCATGCACCTCCTGCGCCGAATCCAGGCTTCTGATATCCTGCACAAGATGGTTTCCTTCCTGCTGCAAACGAGCATATTCGCCATCCTCCATCAATTGACTGAGGGCAGCTGCCGGGGTTTCGTACTCCTCCAGTTCCGTTTCCAGCTGTCTGGTAAGGGCATCAAAGCCGTCCTTCACCTCCCGCAGCGTTGCTGATCCTGCCTGCTGATCCTGCAAAAGCTTTTGCTGACGGGCCAGGTTGCCGGTGAACCGGGTTTGCAGGGCCTGGGTTTCGGCCAGCACATCCTTGCCGCTATAAATCCCTTTGAGCTCTTCCGACAGGGCCCTGGCAGACATAAAATACTGCTGCCACTCCTTTACCTTCGTCGACAATGCTTCCAGTTTGCGTCGATTTTCCGTAAGGGTGCGATACTGCTCCACATATTCCTGTTCCTGCTTTACACGGGTCAGGGCACTTTTTGCCTCCCCGGTACGATAATCTTCGGGCAGGTTCAGTTTCAGATGCGACATTTTTTCTTCGAGGCTTTTGGCTTCGGCATCCCGCTCTGCAAGTGTTTTCTGCGCTTTCTGCAACCACTGCTCCCGGTTTAGCAATGTGGTTTCGAGGGTATTGATGGTTTTTCGCCCTTGCTCATTGCGAATGGTTTCCTCCTTGATTTTTACCTCCAGGTCATCGTGGGTTTCCGGAAGGCCCTCACTGAAGGGGTGATCGATGGCACCGCACAGAGGGCAAGGTTGTCCGTCCACCAGCTTTTTGCGGTGCTCTTCCAGGCTTGCGGTAAGGTCGCGGATGGTTTTGTCTTTCTGCAACATGTGCAACCGGAGTTCAGTCTCTTTCTGACTTTGCAGGGCCTCTGCAAGGCGGGCAGGAATTTCCTCCATTTCCTTCTGCACTTGCAGGATCTCCTTTTCAAGCTCCGACTTTTGCAGTTTTTTTTCTTCCCAAAGGGCCGTTTCTGCCAGGATCTTTTGCAGGGTTTCTTCTGCTGCCTGCAGCTCTTTCTGCTTTTTCAGGGGATCGTGGCGCAGGGTTTCGGAAAGATGAGGGTTCAGAATTTCCAGCCTGGCGTTATTGTGGGCTTTTTCTATCTCTACACACAGATCAGCAGCAGCGGGGTCAGCAGGATCAAGGTTCAACGACAATTCAGCGGCATCTGCCATTATCAGGCGGGAGGCATTTGTGCTCAGCAGCACTTCCTGCTCCAGCTTGTTCTGCAAAGACAATACCTTTTGCTGAAAGCCTTCCAGGGCTTCTTTTACCGGGGCATCGGTGCGGGTAAGGGTTTTCACTGCTTCTTTAACAGACCGATCCTCTTCTTCGCACCCCTTCAATTGGTGCTCAAGGGCCTGCATGATTTGCTGCTGCTCTGCCAGCCTGCGGTTGAGTTCTTTCCAATCCCAAAGCATCCTCTGATAGGGCAGCAGGCGGGCGTGTTTCTGCATGCGTTCGCCATTTTCCTGCAGAAACACCGTATGTTTCTGACGGGCCTGCAGGAGATTTGCTTCTGCTGCTGCCAGGGTTTGAGACAATACGGAAATATCTTCCTTAAGCTTCTCCTGGCCTTTAAGCTTTTCTATGAGTAACCGGCATGCTTCAATGTGCAGGTCGGCCTGCTCAATATCCGCAAGCAATAGCTGGTAGTCCTCATCGGTCATCAATTGTTCGCTGAGGGAGTATTCGCGCGATTGGAGTTTTTCCAGTTCCTGCCCCAGGGCTTTGTTCTTCTGGTAGGCAGCCTTGCCCAGTTCGCGATAGATCGATGTTCCGGTAACTTTTTCCAGCAACCGGCCCCGCTCATCCTTTTTTGCTTTCAGGAATGCGGCAAAATCGCCCTGGGCCAGGATAATGGCTTTCACAAACTGCTCAAAGTTCAGTCCGATATGAGCTTCGTTGCGGGCGGGAACCTCTGCCTTTTTCAGATCGAGCAAGATGCCTGCAGCATCGGAGATCTGCATATGGTAATCGTTGAAATTGCCGTTTCTGTTCTTTTTGATGCTCCATTGCGAAGTAAACTCCCCTGCATTGCAGCTGTAGGTTACTTCGGCCATGGCTTCACTCATGTTTCGGGTAAGTACCAGTCCGCTTTTTTCGATAAAGCCTTTGGTAACCCCTTCAGTAACCCGTGGGATACGGCAGAACAAGGCCAGTGTTATGACATCGAGAATGCTGCTCTTGCCGCTGCCTGTGGCACCCGTGATAGCAAACAGGCCAGCTCCGGCGAGAGGGTTCTTCTGAAAATCAATCTCATGCTTCCCTTTGAGGGAATTGATATTTTCGAAACGGATACGCAGTATTTTCATAACTTATTCCTCCATGTTTTGTTCTACTTCCTGAAGCAATTCGGCAAATGCTTCCAGCAACTTTTGTCGTGTGTTATCGTCCAGCTCTTCTTTTTCGAGCCGGCGGGTGAATACATCTGCCGGTTTCATCCCTGCAATGCTCTGGTGCTCTTCATAAAGGGCAGCGGAGCCCACCTCTGCCCGAGAAAAGCGGATGCGATATTTCAGGATCTCTGCATTTTCGGGCTTCACGTTTGCAATCAGATCCTCCAGCTGTAACAGTTTAGCAGGGTTGGGTATATCTTCTTCTGCGATAAGTTCAATAAAATCGGGCAAGGTGCTTTGCTGGGGCTGCCATGCTTTCAATTGGTTGTGAAGTTCGTCGACGGTGCCCTGCATTCTTACCAGGCGACGAAACAATGGTACGGGCACACTCTTATATTGTACTTTGCCCTGATCTGCTTCGATGAGCATTATGCGGTTGGAATTGGCAAATTCGCTGAAGGAGAGCTGTACCGGAGAACCGCTGTATACAAACCTGCCGTTGTAGTCCTGGGGTTTGTGCAGGTGCCCCAGAGCGTAATAGCTGAAATAACCGGACAGTTGGCTGGCCTCGACCGCTGCCAGATTTCCCACCTGTATATCGCGTTCACTTTCTGAAACATGCCCCCCTTGCAGGAACAGATGCCCCATAGCCAGGGCTGCAATGCCCGGGTATTGTTGCGCACAGGATGCTGCCACCTGTTCGAACACCGACACCACACCTTTCCTTACGGCCTCCAGGCGGTCTTCATGGGTGTGATCGCTGTTGTACTGACGCAGGTCGGCATCGCGCAGAAACGGTATGCAGGCCACCACCGCTGCAATCTCGCCCTGGCTGTTTGCCACCGGCACCAGCAAATCACCCCTTTAGTCAGGCAGCCCCCCTACAACATGAATGTCAAGGTACTTTAGCAACTCCCTGGGTGCTTCCAGCACCGCAGGCGAATCGTGATTGCCGCCGGCAATGATCACTTTGCATCTGAGCATCATCAGTTCGCGCAGCAGTTCAAAATATACCCTGCGCGATTCGCTGGAGGGGTTGGCTACATCGAATACATCGCCCGAGATGAGCAAAACATTGATCTGGTTTTCGCGAATGTATGCTGTGAGCCACTGGAAGAACCGCGACTGTTCCGGGTAAAGGTCGGCCTGGTAGAGGCGCTTGCCAATGTGCAGATCGGAAGTGTGAAGGATTTTTATCATGGTTGTATTTTTAAATTTTAAGATACTACTGCGGGTTCAGGGTCATTCATCGGTTTCGAAATACTCTTTGCCATAGTAATCGTCCAGCCAAATTTTCATCTCTTCTGCATTGAGGATGTTCTTAATACTACCGTATTTCTTCAGTAATTCTTCCGCCCATTCCTTCTCAAATTCATCCGCCTCATCGGAGAACCAATGCATAATATGACTATTGCTGAGGATCCCGTATCTTACCAGATAGTTTACATCATCCTCATTCAGAGTCCTGGTGCCATGGTATTTCTTTCCCTCCAGCACTGAGATAAAAGGGACATCCAGGTTCAGTTCCCTGAACATTTTTATTCCTGCCTCAACCAAATCTTCTTTCTCTCTGAAACGAAAAGTTGTTTTTTCTTCATGGTCCCACATTTCCGCATAGTTGTATCCACCTTTCATAAAATCCATTTTCACAGCCTCTTTCCTGCTCAGTTCTCTGAAAACAGGGATGTTTTCGCCCAGCTTAGCCACATCGAACTGCTTGATATTGTGAAAGGTTACCTGTGGATCTGTGCAAAGGATCAGTTTGCCATAGTAATACCAGGGAACGCTGTAGTTGATATCCCATTGGGTAATATTCAGGATGACCATACGAATTGATTTGCTCATTGCCGATTGCTTTAAAGGTTAGTACCCGGTTTAGGTGCTGTGATAAACGCCCAGTAGTGCTGGTACACGGAATTGGGATTGTAGTAGTATCCTATTCCGAAATGGGTCTGCCGCCGCCAGAAATCAATCTCTCCCAGCAAATGCCTTCGGTGGCCGGGTGAATTCAGCCACCCGTTGTATGCCTCTGCTGCCGTGCTGTAGCCGCCACCTATGGATTCCACATTGTTGTCATTCAAACGTCTGCCATAAAAACCTGGCAAAACATACCCTGCCTCCCTCAGTAAATGGTTGGGTCCTATCCCATCAGGGTTGGTATGAGAAAAGTAGTTTCTCATGGCCATGTCCCTGGCTCGTTCGCGTGCCACCCGATGCAAAACCGGGTCAAAAACCAGCTCAGCACGTCCTTGCCTGGAGTCGGACAAAAGGATGGTGATAAACTCCTGCTCTTTTTGCGAAAGTTCATTAGGATGCCCCTGCTTTTGAGAGGAGGAGATAAACACGGTCAATGTCATCAGCAATGTAAAAAAGGGAAGTCTGTACCTCATAGCGATTGATTTTTAAAGTAACTACTTTGCTTTTCAGAACTCTGTTGTTTCCTCATTGCTTTATGCAGGCAAAAATAAGCCAACGTTGCGTCAACTGATGTCGCATAAAAACACCACGCGTAAAAGATTTTACCGGGGCTTCGAGGCAACAGGAATTCTTTGTTGCAATTCATCAGAAAATAATTTAGTTATTCATTGGCCTAATGGAACTTGCATGTCTATTTTGACTGCGTCGAGCTTCGGTTCATCTTTTTTTGTGAGCCGAAAGTGCTCATGCAAGTTTCGTATGCAATGCATCAACGAAACACACCGCAAAGAAAAGCACAGACTCTGAAATGTATGTTGACAGGTTTAGCCCCCGAAGAATAGTAACTTCTCAAAAAACATTACCAACCGAGATCCAGCGCATTGTTCAGATCATAGCGGGTTTCGCTTACTACACTGTCGTAAAAAATCCACTTTCAAGTGCGTGCCCTACGGTTGGATAATTGAATAAATTTCATACAGTCCATCCCTGTTTTGCTTTAACTCCGGGTTTTTCCACAAAAGTAACTCCCCGGTGTGTCATTACGTGTCGTTGAAAAATTGAGGATTGAGAAACTGCAGAAGAATGTGTGAACATTCACTTCACAGTTCCACCCTATTTTCGCTTTCCAAAAAAACACGCTATGGACATTATTCACGCCCACATCAATGGATCGCCGCTGGCGGGCATCCCCGACCGGTTGAAACTGATTGAGTACTGCCACTCCTTTGGATTACAGCCTCCGGTATACATAAGCAGTGCCGGAACGCTGGAGAACCTTTTGCAGGCAGATCCGCAAAAGCCGGTACTTCTTATCACCAACTTCCCTCCCAACAGTTCCTACCCCGACAATCGCGGAGTCGGCAACAGCTACCGTTGGGAGGCGGACTCTTACAGCAGGAGCCTTTTGCTGTTCGAATCCTGGAGCCACCGCTACAGGTTCAAAGGGATCTGTATTATAACCGGTGCCCCTGTCAGCGTACTTGCCGATGAGCAGATACTGAGCGTTCTGCCCGGAATACCGGTTCATATTATGCGCAAAAAAAAGTGGTTGCACGATAGTGTAGACTACCCAAAGGTATATACCCTGTACATGCAGGAAATGATCCGTAAACACTTCGGCCTGAAGGCTTAAACGGTCTTCAGGGGCAGGGGTCTCTTTTTTTCAACCCTCCCGGCCAATGCGACACCAGTTGTCCTGCCGGTAAATCATCTTTGTACTCATCATTAAAATCTGAAACCATCAAGGACAAAACTATTATGGAGAGAAAGGCAACGCCTGCAGCCCTCACCCGCTTTTACCAGGGCGAAATGTCGCCCAATGCCGAAATGAAATGCCCGGTGGTGCTGGTACTGGACCGGTCCTCTTCCATGGAAGGGGCACCCATACAGGAGCTGAACCGCGGATTAAAGATTTTCCAGACCCAGATTCAGAACGACGAAGTAGCCGCTGCACGCCTGGAGGTTGCCATCGTTACCTTTGGCACTGACGTGAAGGTGGCTCGTGATTTTTCTCTCTTCGAAAACACGGCCATAGAAACCCTGCAGGCCGGAGGGAGCACCGAAATGGCCAAAGGGTTGCGTGAGGCGATGTTTCGCATCGAAGCGCGCAAAGCATGGTACAAGGAACAGGGGCTGCAATATTACCGTCCCTACATTGTGCTGATGACCGATGGCTACCCTACATGTCCCCCAAAAGAGATTGAGCAGCTGAAAGAGGATATACATAAGGCCGTTGACAACAAACAATTCAACCTCTGGGCTTTCGGGGTGGAAAAGGCGGATATGGAATTTCTGAAAACCCTTGTGCCAGGTACTTTCCCTCCTCAGAAGCTCAAAGGCATCAACTTCACGGAGTTTTTCCGCTGGCTCAGCAGCAGCTTCAGCACCATCACGGCTTCTCAGCCCGACGATAAGGTAGACATATCGCCCCGTCAGGGAGAAAACCCCTTTCAGATAACCGTATACTGATGGCGAATTCATATTCCTGGAAACACAACTACACAAGCCTCTTCCTCTACCTGCGAAAAAAAAGAAGGGAGTTGCTTGCGTTTAAGGAGCAGGCAGGAAGGCAGGCAGGATATGGCAATGACCAGTCAACAGGCATTGCGATTACGGAACGAAACCCCTGGATGATTACCGGAGCTTCTGTTACGGGCCATGGACACAAGGCAGAAGGAATTCCCTGCCAGGATGCTCACCATACAGAAGTGTGGAAGAATGGCTGGGGTGTAGCAGCCTTGTCTGACGGGGCAGGCACAGCAGCCCGCTCTCATCTGGCATCGGAATGGCTGGTAAAAAAGGCTGTAAAGGAAGTTCGTCATCTGGTGAAGAGCCGGCGCTGGGCACAAAACCAGACACTGCCGGCGCCGCAAGAATGGCAGCACTATGGCGCAGGTTTAATGCAATCCATCCGGCACTCCTTTCTGCACTTTGCCGAGGAAACAGGCACACCCTTGTATGAATTGCATGCCACACTGATTGTAATCATATTCTCGCCCCATGGGATACTAGCCACACATATCGGTGATGGCAGAGCCGGCTGCCGCGACCGCCATGGAAATTACCATAGCCTGATCACCCCCTGGGAAGGTGAACAGGCAGGACAGACCGTATTTGTTAGTACAAACGCGGAAAGATCTGCTAAGGCTGTGGGCATAGCAAGGCTTGCCCTGGCTCCTGACGCCTTTTTTATGATGACCGACGGCTGCGAGAGGGTAGCATGGAAAACCATTCAGCTTAACCCTGCCACAGGGCTGTATCAGAAGATCAACCAGCCTTTTGCCCCTTTTTTCAATCAAACCCTTGACACTCTGCGTCAGATGCAGACGATCCTGCCATCGCGCGCCATTGCACGCAACTGGCACAGCTACCTTGACAACGGCCATAAAGGTTTTGAGACCGAAACCGACGACAAAACCATGGTAATCGGCATATTGCGCACCAACCCTTACCAATCATGATGCACAGCACCTATGTAACCCATACCGGAATTCCGTTACAACTGGAAAGCAAACCCCTGAAACGCGGGGGCGAGGGAACCATTCACAGAGTTACGGGAGGGGGAACAGAGGAATTGCTGGCAAAAATATGGCACAAACCTGAAAAAGCGCTGAAGGCACACCAAAGGCTACAGTGGATGATAAACAACTCACCTGTTGCGTCGGCTACGCAGGCGGTAAAGAATGCCATCATATGGCCCCGGCACCTCCTTTTCGGGCAGGGCCGCTTCGCAGGCTTTACCATGCCGCCGGTGCATGAGGGGATAAAGTTGTTTTCACTGATCCAGGCGGGCTTTCCACAGCACAATCTGGGCAAGGAGTGGGATACGTTTCAGCTGCCCTGGGGCCTGAACCCCAGGCTTGTGGCAGGCTACAACCTTGCACAGGCCGTACATTTCCTGCACCAGACCGGCAAGTTCATGCTTGTGGATATGAAGCCTGAGAATATTCTGGTAAAGCCCAACGGCCATATATCTCTGATTGATCTTGACAGTATCCAGGTATCAGAAAAGGGGGTACTGTTGTTCCCTGCCACTGCCTTTACGCCGGAATATGCTCCCCCTGAACTGCATAATAAAAAAATCGCCACCCTGTCGGGGGTTGCGCGCAGCTACGATCTGTTTTCGATGGCGGCGATCCTTTACCAGATACTTCTGGCGGTGCACCCCTTTCAGGCATCCCACCCCAAAAACACCACCCTCCACGAAAATATCATGCAAGGTCTGTGGGTGCATGGTCCCCGCAAGGATGAGCTTCACCGCATACCCCAATTGCATAACCCGTATACGAATCTTCCCGCTGCCTTACAAACGCTTTTCGAGAAAACATTTGTGGCGGGGCATGCAGACCCTGCTTCTCGTGTAGCTGCCGACGAATGGGCCAGAGCGCTTCTGACAGCCATCCGTATGACGCCCAGAGTAAAACCCCGCCCCCGGAAAAAGGCCGCACCCTCTGCAAAAACTGCAGCCAAAAAATCTTCTGCAGCCACTGCCCCCAAACGCCGCAAAACCCACACACAGGTTAATCAGCATATAACCACTACCCATACCTGTATTGAGCTCCGGGAAGAGGGCGTGAACATTACGCTGGGAGGAAATCTGATGGTACAGATAAAATTCTGGAAATAGAATCAGATGACGAACCCTGTAAGCTCCCCAGGCAAGAGCTCCTGAAAAGGGAACAGGCAAAGGGCCATCAGCCCTCTGACTGCCTGATACCACAAACCTGCAATCCTTACCCACCTTTAAACAACTGAAATATGGAAAAGAAAAACGCTCCCTGGAAACACAACTCGCATTTTCTAACTTTCTTATGCTTTATTTCCTACCACCTGGGTTATTACAAATACCAGATACGGGCCATCGGAAGGTTTTTATTTATTTCCTCCCTTACGATTGCCCTGCTATATGGCATCATGTATTTGTTTGATCTGTCCGTGCAGATCTATCGGGGCGGAGAATTCTGGTTTGTGCTTCCGGGGTAAAACTGCAGGTTTGCAGGGTAGTGCCACCGCAGCGCCCAAAGCTGGTGTCATGGCAGGCCCTCGCATGGACCTGCGGCCACCAGATACTTCTCTATTTCGTGCAGGCTTGCAGACTGGTAGGTCATTCCCAGGTTGATTCCCACATCCGTTCCCAGCTCCTCATACCGCGAGGGGTCAATCCGGACACGGGGATCCAGCTCATCGCGAAACAGATTACCGGCAAAGCCGTTGGCCTTGAGCCAGGCCAGGTACACCAGGTCGGGCACCCAGTCGGCATACTCCCGGATGGCCTCTTCCATGGTCATCCCTTCGCGGTAAAACCGGGGCTCCACCAGATGCTTCAGGATGGCCTGCTGGTTATCAGGGGGTATAGCATCCCAGTTATATTCCACAGGGAGCGGACTGCCGGCAAACGCCAGGTATTCCTCCATTCGCTGAAAGGTCTCCTTCTCCTTTTCGTAAAACTGAAGAAATGGCTCAACGGGAATCTCCTGCATTACCTGTTCTGCAAAAACCAAAGCATTACGGATATCGTGCCGGGAGGGATGCACATCCAGCGATTTCATCCTTACATTTACCTCCTGTTCCGATACTGCTTCAAACACCAGGTGTGCCAATGGATTGATGGCTCCGCCCAGGATGGATAACCAAACGGCGTTCTCCCAGCATCGCTGCATGTTTTCAAACCACTCTTCGCGGGGCATGGCCCGGTCGGGATAATCGGTGGTATACAAACCCATGTGCGCCACGAGATCGGCGGACGTAATACGACAACAATCCTCACCCACAGGAAAATCAAACAAATAATCATCTTTGAATAAATTGTCGATCACCTTCATCTGGCGAAACATTACCGCCAGGCGAAAGACAAACTCCCGCACATCATCGTGGGTAAAAAGGCGTTCTACTCCGGTGGCGGCCATACAGAAAAACAGGGCGCGGGTCTGGGGGGTGATGCCATCCTGGTCCTTTTCCGGATAAAAGGTGTGAAAGATATTGTTGGGGGCCAGGTTGATGGCAATTTTCTGAAACATGGGTTGGGAGTCTTAAAAGATGGAACAAAATTTTCAGCGTGGTGCTGCCCTGCAGGATCAACAAAACGTACAGCGAAGGTAAAACAGACCTGTGCAATGTATCTTCACAATGCCAGGGAGGCCGAAACCCTTATTCTGAATATAGCGTCACTGTCCCTTGAGGAAATACGCAGCAAAAAACAGGGAAAACACGAAACAGATTTCACCCTTTTATTTGTATTTTTCGGGGTTATTAAAAAGTTATATGTTAATTCGCTTACTTGCCTCTATAACTTATATCTTTAGATAATTTGTTTTATCAGGTTTATTCTGCTTCGTTGGCAATATATTCGAATGGCCTTGCAGATTTTTCGGTAACAAAACAAGGAACGAAGCGGTTAAAAAGATTTGCAGACCCGCATTGCACTAGAATTGGGTCCAAGGTATTTGATTTATTGCGGGGCCTTAAATCTTTCAGCGGAGAGACCGCAGTTTTGTCGAAAAAGCTGCGAAGCCTTTATTTTTTGCAACTTTTTCATCAAGGAAAAAGTTGATGAAAGAAATACTTATCGAGTGAAGCATAATACGATTGGAAAAACAGTCACAAAAGTAATTAATGGCAGGATTACGGATAATCATAAGAAGTTTTACTCACAGGTTCACTTACCTAAACACATGCAATTATGGCCGATAATAGATTTGCAGTAATCCGATACCATGCGCTGGAT
>ERZ869909.76-NODE-76-length-143400-cov-7.483600_pt1 | contig 143400 bp, 128 predicted proteins | sample MGYA00520892_ERZ869909 | MGnify/ENA primary metagenome ERZ869909 (study PRJEB32215, sample SAMEA104723947) | bioreactor metagenome | biome: bioreactor; feature: anaerobic bioreactor; material: water | place: China | collected 2015-03-12 ... | reverse complement strand
CCCCAGCCCTCTCCCAGGGGGAGAGGGAGTGCGCGGGCGGGCAAACCGCAAAGATCGCAAAGAACACAAAGAATACCTCTCTGTGATCTTTGTGTTCTCTGTGGTTTAATTCCGGAATCATCAGCCACCGAGACCTGCCAAGAGGAATTGGCTGTGGCCAGTCCTGATTCGTGCTTTCTTAGCAGCCGCAAGCTTCCGCGTGGGCTGCTAAGGAAGCTTAAATTCGGCTCGCGGAGCGGAGAGTTCGTAACATGTTACCTTGTCGGTAGTTGTGCTGTTTTCAGGAAAAATCTCCCGCACTGGTCGGAAGCGCGATCCGGCAACGAGGAAGTCGGCTCTACAACGGTGTTGTCTGAAGCCTTCCTTCTTCCTAACCCCCGCCTTCGGCGGTTTAAACTCGCGGATACGCTCGACGAACCCGATGCGTGCTACGCTAGGCAGAACTTTCACTTGCCAACTCGGGGGGATGGACGATGCAAGAGTTAGAGCTGTGGTGGGAAGGGCTGGATGCATGGGCGCAGTGGCTCATCCGCGACTCCATCGTGGTCGTGATCGCGCTGATGATTGGTTTCATGGGCAAGTTCATCATCGAGAGAGTGTTCGTGTCGCGCGGGGCCGATGCGTGCATGCGGTTCCCGTGGGTGACATCGAGCCCCGAACAGGGCAGCGGTGTGCGTCCGCAAACGCCCGGCAGCAGGAAGTCGCCGCTCACGAGCCTCGCGGGCTACATCGTGCTTTTCACGGTCCTCGCGTTCGCGGGGTGGACCATCGCTTCCTGGCGCGGGCAGTTCGAAATTGTCCAGACTATCCGCATCGTGTTGGTGCACGGCTGGCAAGTGGCCGTGGTGGTCTATCCCATAATCATCCTGGGCGGCTGGCTCGTGCGGCACATGTATGCCTTCCTGCAAACGCCCTGGCTCAAGAAGGAAATGGACGCACTTTTCCCCGGCAAGAATGAAAAAGGCGATTCCTTTTCCGATTCCGTCGCGAAGGCCATCTGCGTGGTCGTGTACGCGGCATTCTTCCTTTTCATCCCCGTGGCCATCGCGGCCATCTTCGATATCACTGCGTTGCACGCTCTCATCGTGCCCGCGTGGCAGATTTGCGCACGCCTGCTAACGGCCTTGGTCGTGTTCGCGGTGGGCTATCTCGGCGTGGCGTGGGCGCGAGCGGAACTTCAACGCGCAGAGAATCGAAAGGAGACCGGCACAAACACAAGCCTGCGCACCGGAGATACCACCGACAACAGCGCCGACATGCTCGCGAATCATCTCGGCCTCATGATCATCGTCGCCACGGTTGTCCTCGCGCTGGGCATGGTCGTCGGGGTGTCCGGACTCGCCGGTGCGCTCGTCATGGTCGCGATTCTCGGCTTCTTGCTTTGGCCTGTGCGCAACTACATTCGCGATTTCGTCGCGGGCGGCCTGCTGCGCTTGCAGCGCGTGGAGACCGTGCACATCGACGGCGGACCCGCGGTGGTGAAAGATGTCACCCCGCTCATCACCGAACTCGACCGCAACGGCGAAACCCTCACCCGCCGAAACTGGGATGTGCTCAACGCCGCCCTGAACCGCCCGATAGAGTCCCAGCAGTCAAACCCACCACCCATGCCGCCGGGAAGCCCGGTCTAGCTCGATTCAAAAAAACCTGTGCCCGGTTTACCCGTCGGCGTTCCCCTGCTATCCTGCCCACAAGCGTAGAGGGAGGGCAGAGCAATGAACACCGAGAATACCAAGCGTCCGCGTCGCAATTGGATCTTTCGAATCGCGATCGCCTTCGCGGTGCTGCTGTTGGTCGTGCTGTTCTGGCCGCCGCGGTGGTGGCCATCCTTCGAGCCGATGGCGCCGGGGTGGGAATGGCTCTTCCCCTTGGCCATTGGTCCCGTCATCCCGGCTCACATTGATGTGGATGGCAATCGGATCACCCCCACCTTCTTCAGGACCGAACCCAATTTCTTTGACACGGTGGAAGCGGAACTCGCGCGGCGAGGCGGCCGACCGTTTCTCCACCGCCATGCCACGGACAACGAGGGCCGCGCGCTGCTCACGCGTGTGGACGCTGCAATGCTTGCCGGATGGTTTCCTGGCGGGGAAGGGTGGCGATTGCCCGAGGATATCGATCCCTTTGCCGAGGGTCCCGTGCCGTTCCCGGCGGATTTAGAGATCGTCTTTTTTAATCGGGATGGCTCCGTGGCATTTCTGATCGAACTGGAGGAAGGCGCGACTGGTCCGCCTTTCTATCGCGGGGGCTTTCACGAGGGATTGGCGCCGGTGCCGACGCGAACGGCGGAGCCGAACACCGAGTACTCCGTGATCGTGCAGGGCGATGATAGTTCCTGGAGCCCGGCCATGGAGCCCACCAACTTCGGGTTCGTCACGACAACGGGAGAGTGGGCGATTCCGCCGCAGTTTGACGACGCGCGACGATTTCACGAAGGCCTCGCCGCCGTATCGCGGGATGGCGATTGGGGCTACATCAACGCCGACGGTGAATTCGCTATCGATCCGCGCTGGAAGGTAGCGCAATCGTTTTCGGAAGGCTTGGCCGCCGTGCACGAAGTAGGGACCGGGTGGGGCTACATCAATCCGGAGGGGGCGTGGGTCATCGAGCCGCAATTCCAGTCGGCCGGCAACTTCTCTGACGGCCTCGCCGCTGTTTCGACGCGCGCCAGCGATGGCGAGAGGGTCTATGGCTACATTGACCTGCAGGGAGAGTGGGTACTGGAGCCCCAATTCCACTCCGCGGGCAGCTTCAACAGTGAGCGGGCGGCGGTGAATCTGCAGGGCGCCCCACAAAAATTGTTCCCCGCTTCCGGCTACATTGACCGCTCGGGTGAGATGGTGCTCCCCGGGCCGTTTGTTATTGCCACGAACTTTCATGACGGCGAGGCGATGGTTGCCCAGCGTGTGACTCCTGCCCGTTGGCTTCTTGCCCTGTTTCGGGCGCGAGTCCTGGGCCGTCCGCAGTGGGAACTGTAGAAGCTACTCCGTCGCCGTCGTAAACGCCCGCGCATCTTCATTCAACCGCAGCAGAATGGCCTCGAGGGTGTCGAGCGGCCCGGACGGCTGCCGGGAGTCGACCCGAATTTCGGACCCCAGCTCGAGGTAGGCGTCCGTCTCGGGGTCGTAGGGCGGCCAGAAGGGTGCCTCCCCTCCGTTCGGGTCGCCCGAGATAATGAAGCGGGCCCAATAGCCCTGCATGGCCCGGGCAAGCTCGCGGTCCTCCCGCGTCAACGCGCTGCCGGGCAGGAGGGTATCGAACACGAAGGGGACCTCGGCGCCGTGGTGCGCCCCGAGGATCTCGCCGGCCACATTCGCCGGCCGCAGCGTGAAGTAATAGGGGTACACCGGCAGCGCTTGCGCGGCCACGAATTTCGCCGTCGTGCGCGACAGGGCGAACATCGAGAAGTCGGAGAACAAGCGGTTCAGGCCGCCGAACACGAATCCGCTGGGCGGCGGGTAGAGCGCGAGCACACTGGCGGCGTCGATTCCGAGGAAGTCTTCCACGAATGCCTCGTATTCCGCCGCACGCCATCGGATAAATTCGTTGGAACCCACCATGAATACCGTGGCTTCGTCGCGCGTGCTGCCAATCAGGAGTGGCACGCGGTTGAAATCGCCCGCCTGCATCATCAACAAGGGCTGATCCGGCAGCACAACGCCGTCCACGCTCGGGCTGAAGGCAAAGCGGAAATCCCACGGGTCGATATCGATCTCGATACCGAGGATTTCCACCGTCGGGAGCGCTCGCAGGGCCTCGGCAGCCGCCGGGCCATCGCCTTGGACGCCCAGCGCCTCCGCCCATGCGAGCCCCTCGACTTCCGCACTCGGGATGACTTCCGGGTCACTCGAGCGCAGGGGCAGGGCGGGCCAAGGCACGCCGCTCTGCATGATCGCGCGTTGAAACAGCCCCTCGGCAAGGGGCGAAACGAGCAGGAAGCCCACGCTCATGCTGCCCGCCGAATGCCCGACCACGGTGACCCGGTCCGGGTCTCCCCCGAAGGCGGCGGCGTTGTCCTGCACCCATTGCAGGGCGGCGATCTGGTCCAGCAGGCCATAGTTGCCCGAGACCCCATGGGGCGATTCCGCGGACAAGGCTGGGTGCGCGAGGTAGCCGAGGGAACCGAGGCGATAGTTGATGGTGACGACGATCATCCCCTTGGAGGCGAATGTGCTGCCGTCGTAGACGGGAAACGCGCCGGTGCCCGATTCGAAGCTTCCGCCGTGAATCCAGACCATGACCGGCAGCGGTTCGTCGCTGGGCTCGGCGGGTCGCCAGACATTCAGCGTGAGGCAGTCCTCGCAGGGGTCCGGCGAGGGCAGGAAGAGCGCCGAGGAACTCATCGTGCCCGCCGATTGCGCACAGGCCGGGCCCGCCACGAAGGCCGCGCGGACGCCGTCCCACGCCGCGGGGGGCTCCGGGGGTTGCCAACGCAAATCGCCCACCGGCGGCGCGGCGTAGGGAATGCCCTTAAAAACTTCGGCCGAGCCTGATGGCGACCATTGACGCAAACCAATGACAGCCCCGGATTCCAGTTCCACCGGCTCCGTAGGGCAACCGGCGAGGAGGCCGGCAGCGAGCACGGCGGAAAACAGCACACGAAGTCGATTCCAATGCATCAACGCTACCCCTTGTCTCGATCAACCGCCCAGTGTATGGCTTAAGGACCCCTCATAGCGATAATCGTCTTTCGGGGCGCCCAAACGCAAGGCGGCATGACCGGGGAAGCTGTCGGGGTGAGACTAACTCGCGAGGCGCGCCATGTGGCTGGTCATCGCCTGCATGAACGAGCCCGCGTCGGCGCCACCGGCATCGACGACGGGTTCTTCGCTCACATACATCCCGTAGAGCTGCGCGAACGCGGCCTTGAACCCGCGCGAGGCCATATAGAGCCGCGCCTCGTGGCCCATCTCACGGCGGCGCTCGTACTGCGTGGCGAGTTCCGCCATGGCATCCACCAATGCGTCGCCGTCATGCGCAGGCACGACCAACCCCGTGCGGCCCGGCAGCAAGTTCTCCTGCGGGCCGCCCTCGTCGCTCACGATGACGGGGATCCCCGAGGCCTGCGCCTCCAGCACGACATTGCCGAAGGTATCGGACGTACTTGGGAAGGCGAGTAGATCGCTGGACGCGTACAAGGCGGGCAGGTCCTCGCCCTGCAGGTAGCCCGTGAAGAGCACTGGCAGACCCGCCAGCTCCGCTTCCATCTCCGCGCGGTAGGGGCCATCCCCAGCGATGACCAGGCGTGCGTGGACTCCCCGCTCGATTAGCGTCCGGAAGGACTTGGCGAGCAAGGGCAGGTTCTTCTCCGGCGATACGCGGCCGACAAAGAGGATATTGACGCGGTCGTCGTCGATTCCGAAACGCTCGCTAAAAATTCCGTTGCGCTTCGCCGGGTGGAAGCGCTCGACATCAATGCCACGCGGGTAGACGCGGATCTTGTCCGGGTTGAGCCCGTGCTCGAGCAATTCCGCGGCCGTGGCCTTCGAGGGCACATAGATCGTGTCGAGCTGTTCGTAGAACCACACCATGCCCTTCCAGAGAAGATCCTCGACATAGGTGTCGTCGGTCAGGGCCTTGCCATATTGGGGAATGGCCGTGTGATAGGTGCCGCTGATCGGGAGCCTCAGGATGCGGGCAATGCCCAACGCCGCCAGGCCCACCGGCCCCGGCGTTGCCGCGTGGATGTGGGTGACGCCCTCCTCGTAGCAATGCTTCAGCATCTGGAGAAAGGGCGGTGTGAGCACCTTGAGTTCGGGGTACTCCGGCAGGCCGCACACGCCGACGGGCGTAAACTGCACCACCCCCCGCTGAAACGGCTCGCGCTCGGGAAAGCAGGTGATGATGGAGTAGTCCTTCCCCAGCTCCTGGGCCATGGCTAGATTCTGCTGGAGCGTGCGTGCCACGCCGTTGACTTCGTTGAAGGTGTCCGTGAAATGAGCGACTTTCGGGGCGCTCCGCGTCGATTCGGCCCCGAAGTGTTGCAAGACCTCCTCGCTCCACAGGCGCTCCTGCCGGTGAAGGGAGAACGCGATGAAGTAGGGGGCGAGGGTTGCCCCCAGCGCCCCGGCGGATCCGAGCGTGTGAAAGAGATCGAACAGGTGCGCCCCGGTGACGCGGTCGAGCATGTGATTCCCGAAATGCACGAGCATCCGGTTCGAGACCTGGTTGGCGAAGTCGAACCACTTCTGATCGAGGTCGCTGCCGTGCGTGTTGCCATCGCGGACGATGGCCATCAACTGCGGATCGCCGTGGATCAGCTTTTCCGATTCGTTGCGCGCAATCTGAAATAGGCTGTGCTCGCCAATGCTGCGGCTCTGGCGCGCACGGCGGCGAGAGAGCATCATGTGGTACCACGCCGGGGCCGCGGTGCCCGCCTCGCCCTGCATGATCAATGCCCGCTCGAGGAAATTGAGAAACACATCCTTTTGTACGAAGGGATCAAGGTTCACGCGGCTCTTGTAGAACTGGTACCCCACGGAGTACACATTGCGCGCGAAGGCCTCCGGCGTGCCGCCCGGGCAGATCGCCTTCGCCTGCCCCTCGCTGACGCCCCGCCAGAAGCCATCGAGGTCAGGGGCGTCGCTTACCTTCGTGTACGACTGGGCCAGGTTGAGCCCACTGTGGCAGTCCGAGCCCGCGACAATGAGCTTCTTCCACATTTCCGGCTCCGCGGGGGCGAACCCGTGCTTGTCGGCAAGGCGCTCGATCTGCACCGGCGTCAGGTGGCGCACCAACTGAATCACCGCGTTGTTCATCGCCGGGCTGATGTCGCCATTGATCTCCCAATTGCGGAAGAGCAACACCAGTTGCTCGATATGGTCGAGCGTCAGCCGGTCGTTCACCCAGAAAAATGGGTGCGCGCACACCATCGGCAAGCCATGCTGTTGGCAATACGCCACGAGGTCGAAGATATTCTTGCGCGCGTGCATCAGGTCCGCGTGCTGGGCCTCCGTCTGGCGATACACCAGAATGTGCACCTTGCACCGGTCCGGAAAGTGCGTCGTGTACTCACACCCCGTGAATGCCCCCGGCAGGTGGGCTATCTCGAGGGCGCCATGGATCGTGTCGTGATCGGTGATCGTCACCGCGCCCATGCCCTTTTCCCGCAGCCGCTGGTAGATGGCCAGCGGTTCCGTGAAGCTTTCCGGGCAATTGAGCTTCTTCATCACCCATAAATTGGGGACATTGGAATGCTTGGAGTGACAATGAAGGTCGATTTTCATCGCGATGCGCTCCTGGGCTCGGGCGTGGGAATCACCCCCATTGCTGCCCATAGGGTAGTCTGCAAGCGTTGTGTCAAGAATAAACCTGCGTTAGCGTGCCGTTAGATTCGCGCCCACCGCCAACCAACTACGCCGCCACCGCCCGGTCCTCCAGCGGGGCGTGATAGGCCCCCGTGAAGGGAAGGATCTGGGCGCCGTTCATCGGCATCCGGCCGTTGAAGTAGTTGCAGGCCCGGTAGTACTTCAGGTCCTCGACCCACAGCCGGTAGTAGCGCGGATCCTTGCGGAAATTGTTCAGGAGCCCGAGCGGATTGCGCAGCCCCTGCAACACGGGACCGGCCAACTCCGACGGATCCCGGAAACACTCCCAGTCGCAATCGGTGCAACCGGCCTGACTCGAGATGGAAGCCGTGTCGAGGTCCCAGAATCGGCCGAGGTTGTCATTGGCTCGGTAGCCACAGGGGTAGGTGTTGCCGTCCCGCGAATCCACGAAGAAGAAATCGACGCCGCCGCGGCACCCGTACGCGGCCTGCTCGCCCTGGGCATAGACCTTGTACAGCGTGTAGAGGGATGTGCGCGGACTGAAGATGCGCACCTTGGAGCGGAACTTCGGCACAGTCTCAAAGACCGACTGAAAAATCGCCGCGCGCTCGCCGTCGGTGAAGCGCACGATGCGGTCGGTGCTGGTCGCCTGATAAACCGCACTGAGGGCACGCGGATCCGCCACCTCGTCCACGCTCATCGGGTAACAGCAATTCACCATCGTGAAGCCCATGTCGATCACGCGCTGGTAGAATTGATGCATGGCCGATTCAAACGCGCCATGAAACCGGGCGAGGTACTCCTGCTCTGGCTCTTCCGGGCCCTGCTCGATATTCCAGGTCGCGGAGCCGCCCACATTGCGGTTCAAGCCGAGGTTGGCGCTTGGGAAGATGCCCCGCTCGTGAAAGATGGGCAGGGCGCGCTCGATGCCGTCGATCAACCCCTTGAAGCCACGCATTTGCTCGTGGGTCGCCGTGTCGGCGGAGTCGATGCTGATCCAGAAATTGCGGACGGGCGTTTCGGCAAGGGCATCGGCCACCCGCTTGACGCGCGATTCCCATGTGGGCGACTCGGGATTCTTGAAGGGGTAGCCGTTCGTGCCCGTGCGAATGTAGCGAATGCCAGCCTTGCCGGCGTGCGTGATGTAGGCGCACAACTCGTCCAGCATCAGCAGGGGCTCACCCCCCGTGAAGGACAGCACCTCGAAGCCCTTTTCCGCCGCGCTGTCGATGGTGCGGTAGATCTCATCGTTCGAGAGCGTTTTCCGTTCGTACTTGTTCTGTGTGCGCATGCCGCATTGCGGGCACTGGGCATTGCAGCGATCAGTCATCTGGATGATCAGTTGCCCCGGCACCCGGCCACGGCCAAGGTTCCAGAGCGTCCGGGGAGTCATCATGGGTTCCTGCATGGGGTGTGTCCTCCCGTGTCGACTCGAGTCGTTCCGTCGGCGCCGCATGGCGTCCATGGGTTGGAGTAGACACAGTGAATGCGAGGCTGTCGAGCCCAAACGGTTAGCACCTTGTGATTTCTCCGCGAAATCTCTGTCAGCGCCCGATACTCACCATTGGCGCCCCACGCCGTTGGCCCCGGAATCAGTCGCAATCAACGGGCGTTACATTCACAGCCTGCTACGGTCGATCCCGGTCCCGTCCCGATGATAAACTACCCGTGCTCGATGTCCCGGCGTGCGCGTTGTGACAATGTTGTTGGTCTTCTTGAGGCCACTCATCGCACTCGCCCGCATCCGGCCACGAGCACCGGTTCCGGCGTTGATTGTTTGCCCGGCCGCCCCCCTTCGGGTTTTGGGGGCGCCACGACCGTGAGGCGTCTATTCCATGAGTGCCGTTTTGACCGCTTCCCGCTCCTATTTCTCCAGTTCGGTCTTCAAAAAGCAGATCGTCGCCGTGACGGGGTTGATCATGGTGGGCTTTATCCTCACCCACCTGGCGGGCAATCTGCTCGTGTTTGCCGGTCCGGAGGCCTTCAACGGCTACGCGCAAAAGCTGCATGACCTGGGCGAGTTGCTCTGGGTGGCCCGGGGCGGCCTGCTGGTGGCACTTGTGCTGCATGTGTACTTCACCATCCTGCTCGTGCGGGAAAACCGCAAGGCCCGCGGCAGCCGTTACGATGTCGAGGCCAGCAAGCGCGACGATGTGACGAAGCTCGCGCGGCGCTACATGATCCTCACCGGCATCGTCGTGTTTGGCGGCTTGCTGTTTCACCTCACCCACTTCGCCATCCCCTCGAAGGGTGAAGACAATGTGAAGACCTTTCTGCCTTCCGAGGCGGGCGAGGTGCCCATGGGCCTCTACGGCCTCGTGGTGAACGCCTACGCCAACCCGCTGGTGGTCATCTTTTACATCGTCTTCGTGTTTGCCGTCGGCGCCCACCTCACGCACGGGGTGCAGAGCCTCTTTCAGTCGATCGGGTTCAACCACGACCGCTATACCCCGCTGATTCAAAAGGCCAGCATTGCCGTCGGCGTGCTGGTGGCCCTCGGGTTCAGTTCCATTCCTGTCGTATTGCTGCTCTCGGGCACGCCGTCGCTTTAACCCGGCGCCGGCACGGCCGCCAACCGAAGAGAGGTTCCCATTCCATGGCTACGCTCGAATCGCCGCCCCCCGTGGACATCGCCAACACCCTGGATGGCAGAGTGCCCCCGGGGCCCATCGCCGAGAAGTGGACGCAGCACAAGATGCACGGGCTCAAGCTGGTGGCCCCGGCCAACCGGCGCAAGTACCGCGTGCTGATCGTGGGCACGGGCCTGGCCGGTTCATCCGCCGCCGCCACCCTCGCCGAGCAGGGCTACAATGTCGATGCCTTCTGCATTCATGACAGCCCCCGCCGCGCGCACAGCATCGCGGCGCAAGGCGGCATCAACGCGGCGAAGAATTACCAAAACGACAGCGATTCCGTCTACCGCCTCTTTTACGACACCATCAAGGGCGGCGATTTCCGCTCGCGCGAGGCCAATGTGCACCGCCTCGCGGAGGTGAGCGTCAACATCATCGACCAGTGCGTGGCGCAGGGCGTGCCCTTCGCGCGCGAATACGGCGGCCTGCTCGACAACCGCTCCTTCGGCGGCGCGCAGGTATCCCGCACCTTCTACGCCCGCGGCCAGACCGGCCAGCAGCTCCTCCTCGGCGCGTACAGCGCGATGATGAAGGAAGTGGCGAAGGGCACGGTGAAACTCCACACGCGTTGCGAGATCGTCGATGTGATCGTCGTCGAGGGGCGCGCGCGCGGCATTGTCTCGCGCAACATCGTCACGGGCGAGATCGAGACGCACTATGGCGACACCGTGCTGCTCTGCACGGGCGGCTACGGCCCCGTGTACTTCCTGTCGACGAACGCGAAGGCCTGCAATGTCACCGCCACCTGGCGCGCGCACAAGCGCGGCGCGGCCTTCGCCAACCCCTGCTACACGCAGATCCACCCGACCTGCATCCCCGTTCACGGCGATTACCAGTCCAAGCTGACCTTGATGAGCGAAAGCCTGCGCAATGACGGCCGCATCTGGGTGCCGAAAAAGCAGGGGGACAAGCGGCCCGCGCACGAGATTCCCGAGGAAGAGCGCGACTACTACCTCGAGCGCAAGTACCCCTCCTACGGCAACCTCTGCCCGCGCGACATCGCCTCGCGCAGCGCCAAGGAAATGTGCGACAGGGGCCAGGGCGTCGGCGAGACCGGCATGTCCGTCTATCTCGACTTCCGCGATGCCATCGGTCGCCTCGGGCGGGACGCCATCGAGGCGAAGTACGGCAACCTCTTCCACATGTATCACAAGATCACGGACGAGGACCCCTACTCCCAGCCGATGCGCATCTACCCGGCCATCCACTACACCATGGGCGGCCTCTGGGTGGACTACAACCTCCAGAGCAGCATCCCCGGTCTGTTCGTGCTGGGCGAGGCCAATTTCTCCGACCACGGCGCGAATCGTCTCGGCGCGAGCGCCCTCATGCAGGGCCTGGCCGATGGCTACTTCGTCGCCCCGTACACCGTGGCCGACTACCTCGCCCGCAACAAATTCGACGCGATCGACGACAACCAGTCCGACGCCAAGGAGGCGCTCGCGAGCGCCAAGGACCGCTACAAGCGCCTCGCATCGCTCAACGGCAAGCGCACGCTGGACGACCTCTGGCGCGAGCTGGGCCTGCTGATGTGGGACAAGGTCGGCATGGGGCGCAACAAGGCCGGGCTTGAGGAGGCACTGGAGACCATCCCGCAAATTCGCGAGGAATTCTGGTCAAACGCCAAGATCATTAACGGCAACGCCGGCGGCCTCAACCAGCAGTTGGAAAAAGCCGGGCGCATCGCCGACTTCCTGGAGTTCGCCGAGGTCCTCACGCAGGACGCGCTCCACCGGGAGGAATCCTGCGGCGGGCACTTCCGCGAGGAACACCAGACCGAGGACGGCGAAGCCCTGCGCGACGACGACAACTTCTGCTATGTCGGCGCGTGGCAATACCAGGGCGAGGGGGAACCCGCCGTGCTGGCGAAGGAACCGCTCGTGTTCGAGGAAGTTGAACTCCAGACCCGCAGCTACAAGTAAGCACCCAGCAAGCACGGAGACGCGCTGATGAGCAGCAAGACCATCGACATCACCCTCAAGGTTTGGCGCCAGGCCGGCCCGAATGCCCCCGGGGCGTTCGAATCCTACCCCGCCAAGGGCATCAGCACGGATGCGTCTTTCCTCGAGATGCTCGATGTCGTCAACGACCGGCTCGTGCTGGACGGCAAGGAGCCCATCGCCTTCGACCACGACTGCCGCGAGGGCATCTGTGGGGCCTGCGGCGCGGTCGTAAACGGCCAGGCCCACGGCCCCGAGCTGGGCACGACGCTCTGCCAGCTCCACATGCGCAAATTCAGCAACGGCGACACCATCGTGCTCGAACCATGGCGCGCCGTGGCCTTCCCCATCGTCAAGGACCTCGTCGTCGATCGCTCCGCCTTTGACCGCATTCAGCAGGCCGGGGGCTATGTCTCCGTCCGCACTGGTTCCGCGCAGGATGCCAACGCCCTGCCGATCAAGAAGAAAAACGCCGACGCCGCCTTCGACGCGGCCGCCTGCATCGGTTGCGGCGCCTGCGTGGCGGCCTGCCCGAACGCCTCCGCCATGCTGTTCACCTCGGCCAAGGTCAGCCAGTTCGCGTTGCTGCCGCAGGGCCAGCCCGAGCGCGAAAAGCGCGTGCTCAACATGGTCAAGCAGATGGACGCCGAAGGTTTCGGCAACTGTTCCAACCACTACGAGTGCGAAGCCGCCTGCCCCGCCGAGATCAGCGTCAAGTACATCGCCAAGATGAACCGCGAGTACGCGAGGGCGGCCATCGTGGAGGGGTAGGGCCGTAAGGGGTTGCTTGTGCCGTTCATTCAGGTATGATGAAGGCGAATTCGTGAGGCATCAAGGAGGCGCCGAAAATGCATGACAACCCAAGCGGCAGCCCCATCAAGAGCGAACGCGATTTTGCTCGCGCGGCGGGCCGCCACTTTCAAGAGGCGCGAAAGCGTGTATTGAAGTCGGGGCAAAGCGTACTCTACTCCCGCGACGGCGTCATCTATCGCCTCCACGCCGACGGCCGCGAGGAAGAAGTGAAGCGCATCGACCCGCCCATTGCCGTGGTGCGCGGCACGAAGATTCGGATTCGGTGACCCAGGCGCGTATGCGGATGTTTGCTGGACCCAACGGTTCCGGCAAGAGCACGCTGCGTGACTTGATGCTGCCCGAATGGATCGGCGTCTATTTGAACCCAGACGAGCTGGAACATGCGATCCGTCGCGACGGTCACCTTGATTTCGGCGCTTATGGTGTCGCCCCGACGGACTCGCAAGTTCGAAACTTTTTCCAACAATCGAACCTTCTGCAAGGAAAAGGTCTTGTGGATGAGGCCCGCCGGCTAACTTTGGATTCCAATAGGCTCGATTTCACGCATGCGCCTGTAAACGCATACTTTGCATCGGTGATCGCGGACCTCATTCGTCGCCTCTTGGTGGACGAACGCAGAACCTTCACATTCGAGACCGTCATGTCCGCTCCTGCAAAGGTCGCATTTATGGAGCATGCCCGGTCAGCGGGCTATCGCATATATCTCTATTACATCGCGACCGACGACCCTCAGATAAACTTGTCTCGAGTGGCGACCAGAGTGAGCATGGGCGGGCACAATGTTCCCGACGACAAGGTTGTATCTCGATACTATCGTTCGCTTGACCTCCTTCATGATGCCATTCTTCGTTCGGATCGGGCGTATATCTTCGACAATTCTGGCGATCAGCAAGGCAAGACCTGGCTTGCGGAATCAACCAACGGGCACGATTTGATCCTCCGTTCCAGCTTGATTCCCGCTTGGTTTCAGAAAGCAGTCCTCGACAAATTTGCTGATTGTTGACCGCCCCGGCCGAAACCGGGGCGGTTGTCTCTTAATTTCGTGGAATCTCGTGGCGCCGCGGACCTAATCCAGCGTGAAGCGGCAGACGACCTGCTGCTCCTGTTGAGTAACGCCGTCGGGCAGGGGCGGGTAGGGCTCTCCGCGCCGAATGGCATCCACCACCGAGCGCGCCAACGCGGGTTGTCCCCCATCATCAATGATGACGGGGGCGTCCAGCAGGCGTCCTTGCCGCGTCAGGTAGAACGAAATGACCACCTGATGCTGGGCATCGATTCGCACTCCACCGGGCAACTCCCAGTTCTGCTCCACTTTCCGCTGCACCAATCGGCCCCAGAAACCAAGCTCGGACGGCAACTGCCGCTCCAGCGTGACCCCCGGCTGCGGCGGGGCATCGCGCCGTTGCGGTTCCAAGGGCTCCTCGGGCTCCAAGGGCTCCAAGGGCCTCAAATCCGGCTCTGGCGTCGGGCGAGGCGGCGGCTCGGGGCGCGGTTCTGGCCTAGGCTCCGGGCGTGGCTCTGGCCGCGGTTCCGGCCGGGGGGGTGGCGGCGGCTCCGGCCTGGGTTCCGGTTCGGGCTCGGGTTCCGGCATCGGCTCCGGCTCAGGGATGGGTTCGGGCTCTGGCTCGGGCTCCGGAATGGGCTCCGGCTCCGGTACTGGTTCGGGCTCGGGTTCCGGCTCCGGTACCGGTTCGGGCTCCGGTTCAGGTTCAGGCTCGGGCTCCGGCTCGGCCGGAGGCGTGGAGGCGGTGACCACCTTCGACGGACCCTCTTCGGCCACAGGGATAAACTCGATCTCATATGCGGGAATCGTATCCGGTATACGGACAATACCCATCCATGTGATGACGCCCAAAATCACGGCATGGAGCACCACGGAGGCTATCACAGCGTGGCGGAACCGGCTATTCTCCCTGAATTCGTTGCGGTAGTGGCTCGCGCGCGAGCGCGGCGGGCGGGCACTGGGGCCCCGCCCACGGACCGCGGGCGCGGAGGGGGATACACTGCGAGTAGGGCGTTGTGGGGGGCGCTGCATGCTTAATTCACCGGATGTTGGGGCGGAGGGCCCATGGATCGTGCACGGACCCCCATATAATGCCTGAAATGCCTCACCGGTTTCGCGTTCCGGTTGGGCCCCCGGCCAGACCCGCATTGACGCTTGCAGGGCGGCTGTGCTAAAGTCCCCCCAGCGATTCTATCGGGGCCACCGTGGGGGTGGTGCGAATCGCGGTTAAGGAAACGCAAGCCACATACGCTCGCCTTGGTGCAGGGGGGAGCAGGCAATCCGCCACAATCTGTGCGGAATCATGCGCACTTGGTGCGCGCCTACCCGAATGTTCCCTGCACCCGGTATAACCCGACGGGGAGATATTTGCGTATGAAACGATGGACCGTGATGGTCATCCCGGAAGGCCCGGGCAACACGCGTTCGTTTACCCTCCATTCGGCGTATCTTTGGGTGCCCTGGTGTGCGGGCATCGTCATCGTCGCCCTCGCTTTCAGTAGCTCCTTCTTCGTGAAGCGCTCCCTCATCGCCCAAGCCGAAGCCGCCCACCTGCGGCATCAACAAGCAGTGGCAGGCCAAGTAACGCCCCTCGTGGCGTTGCCCGAACGCGATATTAACCGTGAATCGGTCGTCCGTGCCGAGGTCGAGCGCGAATTGCGCGCCGAATACGAGAAAGCATTCTCGACAATCACCTCGGAACTCCAGCACATCTATCAAGTCGAATCCCAAATGCGCGAAATGCACGGTCTTCCGCCGCGTATCCCCGGGCAGGGCGCCGCTCCGGTGCTGGCCTCGGATGAAGGCGGTAAAGGTGGTGGCCCCGGCCGCCTCCTGGCCGATATCCAGTCTGCCACGGCCGTGCCCGTGCGCCCGCAAAGCTACATTCAGGGCCTCGCCCGCCCCTCGGCGGATTTGCTGTTCCAAGAGATCAAGCTGCGCGAGGAAAGCCTCGGCACCCTGCTGGATAACATGCAGGCCAGGGCCGATCGCATCGCCCGCACGCCCTCCATCTGGCCCAGCAGCCACCCGCGCCGTGGGATCAGCTCGGCATTCGGCATGCGCGTCCACCCGATTCTCAAGCGCGTCCGTTTCCACGAAGGGACCGACATCACCGCCCCGCACGGCTCGCCCGTCATCGCCACGGCCAAGGGCCGCGTGACTTTCGCCGGGTGGGAAAACTACTACGGGAACACGGTAAAGATTGACCACGGCCACGGCGTGGAAACCTGGTACGCCCACTTGAGCCGATGCACCGTCAATGCCGGCGCAGAAGTGGAGCGCGGCCAGGAGATCGGCAAACTCGGCAGCACGGGCATGAGCACCGGCCCCCACATTCACTACGAGGTCCGCATCAACGGTACACCGGTTGACAGCGGGCTCTACCTCGGCAACTAGCGACACCCGGCGCACCACGCCGCGGCGGCAGGAACACGCAATGCTCGACTCGAAACGGCGTCAAGGCGCCGAAACCGGCGTCACCATCATCGGCCAGGGCACCCGCATCGCGGGTGAGGTTCACTGCCAGGGCACCATGCGCATCGAGGGCCATGTCTCCGGCCGCGTGCAATGCGACGACACCATCATGGTGTTGGAAACCGGCCGGGTGGAGGCCGACCTCGTGGCCAAACAGATCGTGATCAGCGGCGAGGTCAAGGGCAATGTCTTCGCCCACGAGCGCCTCGAGATCATGGAAAACGGCAAGCTCCTGGGCGATATCACCGCGCCGCGACTCGCCATTGCCGAGGGCGTCCTCTTCGAGGGCAAATGCACGATGAAAGCCCCCGGCCAGGCGCGCCCGCAGGAAACCGCCAAAGCTACGGGGTAGCGCGGCACACGCCATTCCCATGGGCGCCGCGTTGGCCTAGAGTTGTGACCCACCTTTTAGAAATCCGCCTCGGTCCCCCTTTTCCAAAGGGGGATGAATGCGGGCGCTCCGCTGGTCTTGGTACGATTCCCAAGCATCGGCCCTTCATGGATTTCGAGCGAACAAAAACTGCCATACCACGCGTCATGGCGTTTTGCAATTCCCCCCTTTGACAAAGGGGGGTTAGGGGGGATTTCCTCCACCAACCCGCCGCATGCGCAAGGCCCCGGCTCGTGAGGACACTCGCCCTCCCGTGCGGCGCCTCCGCCCCTCCTACACCTCGGAGATGGAACTCACGATACGGCTCACAATGCCGTATGTCAGCGCCTCTTCCGCCGTCATCCAGTAGTCGCGGTCGCTGTCCTTCTGCACGCGCTCGACGCTCTGGCCCGACTCCTCGGAGATCATCTTGTACAGCCGCTCGCGGATCTTGAGCATCTGCTCGGCCTGGATGCGGATGTCGGCCAGTTGGCCGCCCGCACCGCCGCTGGGCTGATGAAGCAAGAAACGCGTGTTGGGCAGGCTGAGCCGCCGCTCCTTCTTCGCGCCCATGAGGATCGGCACGGCGATGCTGGCGCACCACCCCGCCGCAATGCCGATGACCTCCGACTGGATGAAGCGCATCATGTCGTGAATGGCAAGGCCGCTATCCACATGCCCCCCCTGCGAGGTAATGATCAGCTTAATCGGGTCCTTGGACTCCGTATCGAGAATCATCAACTGGCTGATCACGCGCTCGGCCACTTCCTGGTCAATCTGGCCGGAAATGACAATCGTGCGCGCCTTTACCAAGCGGGATGCCACGCTTTCGGCGGGAGTATCGGGTTTCTTGTCGTCACAATCGGCAAAAGTGTGCATGCACGGCTTCCTCAGGGTTTCAATAATGGCAGGGAGGGTGATCATGCCACCACGGGCGCAGTGGTTCAAATGGAGCAACGGGCGAGGGGTGGCGTGGGGAAGGAAGTGCTAGCGGCGTGCGCGGGAACCGCGGGCCGCAGAGCGCCGCTGCGAGCGTGTATGCGCCCTACTCTGGGACTTCTGCACCTTGAAGGGACGAATCTTTAACACCAGAATCGTCAACCCCACCAGAACAGCCAGCTCGAAATAGAATATGCCAACAGGGTCATAGGCCTCGATGTCCCAGAACTTCAACAGCGGCGTGCCCCACTGGACAGACTCCAGCCCGGCGAGATACTCGCTGGAAGACTCACGGCGGAACCACGCAACGAGGGCCGTGGTGAAGTGCGTGGCGACATGCACCCCGACCATGTAAATGGCAATCTCGATGGCCCACTGCAGGATGGGCACCAGCCACCGGTGAAAGAAAAACAGGACGGGAACGGCAACAAGAACGCCAAAGAAATAGAGAATGGCGTTGTCTTGCAGGTGCGTAATGACGATGTCCATGGTATCGGGGGATCCTCCGCCTGCTCGCCAGAGTGTATCACAGGGATTTGAAAGCTGCCAATCGGCAAATTCAGCGCGCTCAGCCGTTGCGCTCAGGGTTCGCTCACCAAAGGGTTCGCTCACCAAGAGACGCTGCGCCCGGATTGCGGGAAACCGTGCAATGGTTTATGGTACGCGTTTTCCAGTCTCCGGGCACCTGGTCTCCGGGCATTCTTCCGAATCAACGCGAAAGGGATCCATACCATGCGTGAAGTTGTCATTGTGGACGCCATGCGCACCCCCATGGGGCGCCGCGGCGGCATGTTTCGTGAGGTGCACCCCGTGCGCCTGGCCTCGGACCTCGTGCGCGACCTGGTGAAACGGGCGGGCATTGATGGCAAGCATGTCGACCACCTCGTGTGCGGCTGCGTGAGCCAAGTGGGCGACCAGGCCTTCAACATCGCCCGCAACATCGGGCTGGATGCGGGGCTTCCGATCGAGATCGCGGCCACCTCGGTGGATTTCCAGTGCGGCTCCGGCCAGCAGGCCGAGCAGGTCGCGGCGGCCATGGTCGGCTCGGGCCAGTGCGATGTCGTCATCGCGGGAGGCGTGGAGAACATGACGCGCGTGCCGATGCTGTCCAGCGGCTCCGGCGGCGTGCCCTTCACCGAGCGCATGATGGAAGAACACAGCCTCCAGCACCAGGGTGTCTGCTCCGACGAGATCGCCGCGAAATGGGGCATCACCCGCGAGCAGGCCGACGAAATCGCCTACCAGAGCCACCTGCGCGCGGGCAAGGCACACGCGAATGGCTGGTTCGCCAATGAAATGGCCCCGCGCGAGGGCCTGGATGCGGACGGCAAGCCCATCGAGGCGAACTTCGACGAGGGCGTGCGGGCGAACCCGAACTTGGAGAAGATGCAGTCGCTCCCCTTCGTGTTCACCGAGCACGGCCCAACCACGGCGGCCAACAGCAGCCAGATCACCGACGGCGCGGCCTTCAGCATTTTCGTGGCTCAGGAGAAGGCGGCTGAGCTGGGCCTCAAGCCCATCGCACGCGTCATCGAGTGCGCCACCGTCGGCTCCGACCCGCACCTGATGCTCACCGGACCCATCGCGGCAACGAAGAAGGTGCTGGAGCGCGCGGCCATGACCGTGGACCAGATCGACCTGTTCGAGATCAACGAGGCCTTCGGCGTCATCGTCGGAATGTGGATGAAGGACCTCGGCATTCCGCACGAAAAGACAAATGTGCACGGCGGCGCCATCGCGCTGGGGCATCCTCTCGGGGCCAGTGGCGCACGCCTCACGGCCACGCTCGTCAACGCCCTCGCCACGCACGACAAGCGCTACGGCCTCCAGACCGTCTGCTGCGGCGGTGGCCTCGGCATTGCCATGATCATCGAGCGGGTGTAGCGCACCGGCCCGGAGAGCAGCCGCACCGGGAGGGCGAGCCTCCCGGCGAGCCGAAGTCCACGCGAGAGACTGCGGCTCGCGAGGACGCTCGCCCTCCCCCCGAATGCGTATGCACGAATCAGAGCGAGGCGCACAGAACCAACAACGCCCTCCCAGCCGACGCCACGGCGGGGAGGGCGCTGCATGTATGGAAAGCGCTGTTAGGCGCGGTTGTGCCAGGGTCCCGTGATGGCCAGCGTGAGGCCATCGACCTGAATGTTCACGAACAGCGTCGTGCCATCGGGTGAAAAGCAGGCGCCCGCCAGCTCGCTCTGGCTCACGGCGTTCCGCGCGAACTTGTACAAGTCGCCCTGCGGCGTTACGCCCACAAGGAACTGATCGCCGCTGCCGTCCTCGCAGAGAATCAGGTCGCCCCAAGGGGTCACGGTGAGGTTGTCGCAATTGCCGACGATCGTCCCATCGTTCGGTTCGACGAACAGCTCGATCCGCCCGGGCTGCTCTGATTCGCGCTCGGTTCCCTCGAAGGGGCTCGGCACATAGCGCCACACCTGCCCCATCTTCGCCGGCCCGCCATTCGTGCAGGCGAAGTAGATGCCGTCCGTGCCGGTCCACATTCCCTCGCCCCGGGCGAACAGGGCCGCGCCGGCCTCGTGCCCACGGTACCGAAGGTCGTCATCCGGTGCATCGGTGTTGTCCATGGGAATCCACGAAACCTCGAACGAGGCGCCAATGGGGTACCCCGTGGGGTTGTCCCAGTTGCGCGTGTCGTACCCGGGCTGGCGCGCAATGACGAGCGCCTCCAGCCGTCCGCCCTTGTGAATGTCGTTGCGGTCCTCCGGCAGGAACCGGTAAATCAGGCCGTCGTTCCGGTCCTCAGTCTGATAAATGATGTGCGTCTTCGGGTCCACGGCCACCGCCTCGTGGTTGAAGCGACCCATCGCCTTGATCGGCACCGGCTTCGCCATCGGTGCATCCCAGTCCGACGGCACCTCGAAGTTCCACCCGTGGTCCTGCTCGAATGCGCCGCCGGCACGCGTCACATCCTCCTCACAGGAAATCCAGGTGTTCCAGGGCGTCGGGCCACCGGCACAATTGCGGATCGTGCCGCACAGGCTGAGCTTGTGCCCTTTCGTTTCCTGCGTGCGGGTGTCGTACAGAATGCTCGTCGTGCCGCCGATGCAGGGATGGCTTCCGCCGCCAAAGTCGTACATCGCCTCGCGGTCGATTCGGTCCAGCAGGCCAAGGTCTGCGCCAAACGGGCTGACCGAGCGGTTCTTCGCGCTCAGTTCATGGTTGCAAATGAGGACCGTCTGCCCGTCCGGCCCGGGGAATGCGGCCATTCCATCCGGCACACCGGGAACGAGGAAGCCGTCGTCCATGGTCTCCCCTGTTCGGGAGACGATGCGATACGAGAAGCCCTCGGGCAGGTCGAAGATGCCGTTCGGGTCAGAGATGAGCGGTCCGAAGCCATCGACGATCTGCGAGCCCGTGGGTTGAGCAAGGGCCGTGTGTCGGCTGGAAAAAGTATGCAGTCCCGCAAAACCAGCGGAAAAGGCGGCGGCAGTAACCAAAAAATCACGGCGGGATTGGGGCATTGAGAAAATCTCCTGATGAAATCGCTGAACGAGGGACGGTTGAATGGGGCGAAGAGCACCCCTCCGCCAATGCTCCTAAGCCTGCCCGCGTGCAGTTAGAGCATGATTAGCGCGCGGAACTCGCCCGGCATTCGCGCGCGCATACGCTTAAGTGCTATGCTATGCGCGTTTTACGCGGAGAGCGCCCCGTGGCACAAGAACGGTCCGAGGCCATCGTGTTGCGTGCGATGGACTTCAGCGAAACCAGCCGTATCGTGACCTTCCTGACGCCGGCGCGGGGCCGTTTGGCCTGCATGGCGCAGGGCGCTCGGCGTCCGAAGAGCAAATTTGCCGCGATTCTGGATACCTTCAATCGCCTCGAGATCTGCTATTCGTGGAAGGGCGAACGCGGGATACAGACCCTGACGGACGCTCACCTGCTGGATGGCTACGGGCGCATCAAGCGGGACCTCGACAAGTCCCTTTACGCGGGCTTTCCGCTTGAGCTGGCCTACAAGGCCGCCCACGAGGATGCCCCTTCGCACGAATTGTTTGCCTGCCTCGCCGAGGGCCTGCACGGCTTGGAGACATGGCCGGGAGACGCAGGCATGCACGCCTGCTGGACGGCAATGCGCATGTTGGGCATTGCAGGCTACGAGCCGGAGTTGACGCAGTGCGTGCTCACGGGCGAGGCCCTGCCGGAATCGCCCGGTTTTGTCTACCGGGGCGGAGCAACACGGCGCACGAGTGGCGTGGATGCACGCCTGTCGCCGGCGATGCTGGCGACCCTCCGGGCATTGGTCTCCAGTGAGGTCTGCCCGGAAGGCGTAATCGAGCGGCCGTTGTTTGATATCATTGCGGCCTATGCCGCCCACCATCTGGAGTCGGACTTTCGCAGCGCACGCGTAATTCGCGCAACGCTATAGGCCAATCACAACGCACCGCCACAGAGCCCGCAAGAGGCCACAAGGATTTTCATGGCGCCGCCGATCGACAAAATACGCAACTTCTGCATCATCGCCCACATCGACCACGGAAAATCGACCCTGGCAGACCGGATTCTCCAGCACACCGGCGCCGTGGACCCGCGCAAGTTCCAGGATCAGTCGCTGGACACGATGGACATCGAGCGCGAGCGCGGCATCACCATCAAGTCGGTTGCCGTGCGCCTGGCCTACACCGCGGAGGATGGACAGGAGTACGCCTTCCACCTGATCGACACGCCGGGCCATGTGGATTTCTCCTACGAGGTCTCCCGCAGCCTGGCCGCGTGCGAGGGCGCGCTGTTGCTGGTGGACGCGGCCCAGGGCGTCGAGGCGCAAACTCTCGCCAATGCCTACAAGGCGATCGAGCAGGACCTGGAGATCATCCCGGTCATCAACAAAATCGATCTGCCTGCCGCCGATATCGACGGCGTCCGCCAACAAATCGAGGACATCCTCGGGCTGGACGGCCTGAGTGCGATTCCCGCCAGCGCGAAGGAGGGCATCGGCACGAGGGAAATCCTCGAGGCCGTGGTTCGCCTTGTGCCGCCGCCGAAGGGCGACCGTGAGGCCCCCTTGCGCGCACTCATCTTCGATGCGAAGTACGATGCCTACCGCGGCGTCATCATCTATTGCCGCATCGTGGACGGCCGCATGAAGAAGGGCCAGAAGATCAAGCTGATGGCGAACGACCTCAAGTACGATGTGGCGGAGCTGGGCGTTTTTACGCCGGACATGAAGCCGCTGGATGGACTCGAGGCGGGCGAGGTCGGCTACATGATCTGCAACATCAAGACGCTCGAGAGCACGCAGATAGGCGATACCATCACCGACGCGGTGAAACCTGCCACGGCGCTCCTGTCGGGCTACAAGGAAGTGCAGCCGGTCGTGTTCTGCGGCCTCTACCCCACCTCGGCCGATGAATTCGAGGACCTGCGGGACGCCTTGGAGAAATTGCGCCTCAACGACGCCTCGTTCACCTACCAGGGCGACAGCTCGGACGCCCTCGGCCTTGGTTTCCGGCTCGGCTTCCTCGGCCTGCTGCACATGGAGATCATCCAAGAGCGACTCGAGCGCGAGTTTGGCCTTACCCTCGTCACGACGGTGCCCAGCGTGTCGTACCATGTGTACAACATCAAGAACGAGATGGAGGTGATCGAGAACGCCTCCGACCTGCCCGACCCGAGCGGCATCGACCGAATCGAGGAGCCGTACATCGAGGCGGAGATCATCGTGCCGACGGAGTACCTCAGCCCCGTCATCGAGTTGTGCAAACGCAAGCGCGGAATCCACAAGCGGGTGGACTACATCGACGGCAAGCGCGTCATGGCCGTGTATGAGATGCCCTTGGGCGAGATCGTGCTCGACTTCTACGACAAACTGAAGACTTATAGCCGCGGATACGCCTCGCTCGAGTACCGCATCATCGGCTACCGGCCGGGCAACCTCGGCAAGCTGGATATTCTCCTCAACGGCGAGCCGGTCGACGCACTCTCGTCCATCGTGGCGAAGGAGAAGGCGAGCGTCCTGGGCAAGCAGCTATGCTCGAAGCTGCGCCAGCTGATCCCGCGTCAGCAGTACGATGTGGCCATCCAGGCGGCCATCGGCCCGCGCATCATCGTGCGCGAGACGGTGAAGGCGCTGCGGAAAAATGTGACCGCGAAGTGCTACGGTGGTGACATCACCCGCAAGCGCAAGCTGCTGGAAAAGCAGAAAGAAGGCAAGAAGCGCATGAAGCAGATCGGCACCGTCGAGGTGCCGCAGGAGGCCTTCATGGCACTCTTGCAGGTGGACGACGACCAGAACTAAACCGGGCGTGCAGCCAGACGAAGGATGCAGAATTCGTGGTCAAGAATAAGCGGGCGCCGCGCCGGGCGCGGGAAGAAAGTGTGCCGGAGACGCCGTCGTCCAACCCGATTTCGCAAGGTTTGGGCGCCATTTTTGGCCCCTTGACGCGCGACAACCTGATGGGCTGGGTGAAGATCATCCTGATCATCCTGGTCATTCGCTGGGCCGTCTTTGAGCCCTACAAGATCCCATCCGGCTCCATGGAGCCCACCCTCATCGGCGACCCGCGCATCGGCCGGGGCGATCGCGTCTTCATCAACAAATTTCACTACGGCCTGCGCGTCCCCTTTATGGATCTGCGCCCGTTCCGCTGGAACGCCCCCGAGCGCTGGGAAATCGTGGTCTATCACGCCGCGCACGAGAACCCCGAGCATCGCACCCTCATCAAACGCATTGTCGGCCTGCCGGGCGAGCGCGTTCAGATCGTCGGCGGCGGCATTCACATCAATGGCGAGCCCGTGGCCCTGCCCCCGGAGATGGCGTCGGTCGAGTACCTCGATCACATGCGAATCACCAACCCGGGACAGGTCGATGTGCTGATGCGCCTCTCGCCTGTGGAACGAGAGGCCCAATTGCGGCGCTTCGCCGATGCCTACCCCATGCGCTACGGCATCCTGCCCGATGACGAATACGCCGTCGTGCCGGAGGGGCATTACTTCCTGCTGGGCGACAACAGCGCCAACAGCGTGGATGGCCGCGTCTTCGGCTGGGTGCCGGAGCAAAACCTCGTCGGCCGTGCCTTCAGCATCTGGTGGCCCATCGGCCGCTGGACGGATTTCACCGGCTGGAGCAGCACCTGGTGGGGCCTGCTTCTGCTCTACGGTATGCCGACGGCAATCGTGGGCTACGGCGCCTACTCCTTCCTCTCTGGCCGCCGGGAAGGCGGCAATGCGGCAGAGGAAGAGCCCGCGGACTCGGCATGATCAGGCGCTGGCTGCTCTCCCTCTGCCTCCTCGCACACGCCGCGTACGCGCCCGCGCAGCAGGCCGAGACATCCGGCATGAGCTACCTCGACAACGGCGTGATTCGCCTCGGCATGAACCTCGAGATCGGCGGGGCCATCACCTGGCTGTCCGAGTCGGGCAGTGACGAAAACCTCGTCAACAGCCACGACTGGGGACGGCAGATCCAGATGTCGTTCTACTCGGGTCCGACACCGTACGAGCCGGATGGCAAAAAGCCGCACCCGAGCTGGACCTTCATCGGCTGGAACCCGATTCAATCCGGCGATTGCTACGACAACCCCTCGCAGGTGCTCGCCCATGAGAACTACGGCGAGACAGCGTATGTGAAGTGCATCCCCATGCACTGGCCGCTCGACAACGAGCCGGGCGAGTGCTCGTTCGAGGTGTGGGCCACGCTTGAGGGCAACACCGTGCGCGTGCGCTCTCGACTGACCAACGCCCGCGGCGACACCACGCAATACACCGCGCGCGGCCAGGAGTTGCCGGCGGTCTACACCAACGGGCCGTACTACCGCCTCTTCACCTACACAGGCGATGCCCCCTTCACCGGGGATGACCTCTACCGCGTGGAAAAAATCTGGGATACCCGCATCCCCCCGGCCGAAGCGCCTGGCGGACCGTGGGAGGGTTGGTTCGCCACGGAGAACTGGGCGGCACTGCTCAATGAGGACGACTGGGGCCTCGGCATCTGGTCGCCCGGCAGCTATCAGTACACCGGCGGATTCGCGGGCGAGCCCGGCAGCGGCGGACCAAAGGACAGCCCGACGGGCTACTTCGCCCCGTTGCGCCGCGAAATTCTCGATCACGACATCGTCTACGAATACGAATACACCCTGATTTTGGGCACGCTCGGCGAGATTCGCGAGTTTGTATACGAGAATGCCCCGCGTCCCACGCCGCCGTCGTATGCATTCGCGCAGGACCGCGAAGGCTGGACTCTCCACAACGCCCACGACGGCGGCTGGCAGCTCGATGGTGAGTGGCGCGTCGAACTCAGCGGCGAACGCCCCGCGCTCAGCGGTCCGCTCACGCTGTGGGAAGCCAAGGACATGCCCATCGTGCGCATCCGCGCCGCGTTCAACACCGGCGAAGACACCGCGCGCCTGCGCTGGGAACGCCTCGGACCAAACGGCCCCGAACACGGCGGCGAAGTGGAGTTTCCCGTCACCCCCGACGGCGAAACGCACGACCACGCCATCGACCTAAGCAAAGCCGCAGGCTACGATGGCTACTGCATGCGCCTGACCGTAATGCCCGCGCGCGAAGGCGGCGAAGGCAAGAGCGTGGTGGTCGAGCGAGTGGGGAAAGGCGAGTAGCCTCTCTCGTTCCAAAGCTCCAGCTTGGGAACGCACTTGCCCGCGAAGCTCCGCTTCGCAAGCCCCGCGCTCGCGGCAAAGCCGCATCGCGCCGAAGTCTACCCCCTAAGTCCCCCTTCAAAGGGGGATTTAATGGGTTGCCGTGCGTCCTCGGTTCCCGCGCCGTAGCATTGGCGAAGGGGGGCGAGGAAAAGCCATCGCGTGGCTCTCCCTCACCCCAGCCCTCTCCCAGAGGGAGAGGGAGTCCGGAAGTCCCCCTTTGAAGGGGGATATAGGGGGATGTTCCCCAACGCCATGCGCCGGTCCATTTCAACCACAAAGAACGCAATTGGTCCGGGTTTTCTTTGCGTTCTTTGCGCCTTGGCGTGAGATCGTCCGGAAAAACGCACGCAAAGCCGCAAAGAACGCAAAGAAGAATCCCGGAGTGGCGCGGTCAGGAGACCACGCCACATCAAGAGTAAACTCTCCCGATGCGGCCGGTCTCTGACCGAGCCGCTCTTTCGACCGCAAGGTCTCCAAAACCCCTCGCCCCCCTTCGCCTAGGCGCTACGGCGGGGGAACCGAGGACACTCGGCTCCCGGGGCGAACATGCTTGTTACGCCTTCTCCCGATACGCCTCGACAATCCGCTTTAAATACTCGCCTTGGTCCATCGCCCAGAACTCCTCGGAGAAAATCTCGACCTCGTGGTAGCCATTGAAACCGGTAGCCTCGACCCAGCCGCGGATGCGGGGGATGTCGATGCAGCCTTCGCCCATGATGGTGCGGTCAGTGAGGAAGTCGCGCGTGGGGACGCGCCAGTCGCAGATGTGGAAGGCGCGGATGCGCTTGCCGGCGCGTTTGATTTCGGCCTCGAGGCGGTCGTCCCACCAGGTGTGGTAGACATCCAGCGCGATGCCGACGCGTTCATCGCCGATGGCGTCGATGAGGTCGTTGGCCTGGCCCATGGTGACAACTGCCGAGCGGGTGTCGGCGTACATCGGGTGCAGGGGCTCGATGGCCAGCGTGACGCCGGCCTCGGCGGCTTGCGGTAAGAGCGTCGCGATGCCTTCGGCGATCTGGCGGCGCGATTCCTCGAGCGACTGCCCCGGCCATGCGCCGCACACCAGCACCAGCACCGGCGCACCCACGGCCCGCGCCATGTCGATCAGTACGCGGTTGTCGTCGATGGCCGCCTGTCGCTCCGACTCCGTCCCGGCGGGGAAGAAACCGCCGCGCGCGAGTCCCACCACTTCCAACGGGCTGTCCGCCAGCATCCGCGCGGCCTCATCGGTCCCCGCCCCCTCGATGGCATCCCGCCAGAGGGTGATGCCACGCACGCCCGCGGCGGCGTAGCCCTCGAGCGCCTCGCGCAAGGACCACGGCTTCGTCGTGATCGTGTGGACGGCTAGTTTGGAGAGGTCTGATATGGGTTCAGGGGACATAGGGTGTTTCTTTCCGGAATTTTAACCACAGAGGCACAGAGGGCACGGAGAGCCATGTTTGCGAAAGCGGGACCATTCCGAACTAAGTGCATGGATGGTTGTGATTTTGCGGGTCATTGACCCTTGAATTCTCCGTTGACCATTCGAATGATTCCGTCTTTCAGGTACGGCACATTGAAGTTGAGTAGCAAGCCGAGCCAACAATCCGAGAGCTTAAGATAGGTGAGGAGTTGCGCTTTGTGTACATCCTCAACTTTCTCAACCGTCTTCAGTTCAACAACGACTTTGTCATCCACCAACACATCCATGCGGTATCCCGCGTCCAATTCCATACCCTTGTAGTGAACAGGGAGAACGACCTGGCACCTGTGTGAAATGCCCCGCAGTTCCAGTTCGTGGGAGAGGCAAACTTCGTATGCCGATTCTAGTAAGCCGGGACCTAGTTCACGATGCACCTCGATTGCTGCACCAATAATCTGTTCCGTCAGGGCATTAGTCTTGGCGATTTGCTCTGCTCGGTCCATGGCCTCATCTCCAACCGTGCCTATCCATGTTTCAAGACGCGAACTCTGCCACAAATCTCTCTGTGCTCTCTGTGTCTCTGTGGTTCATCCTTAATCCAGCGTCGGCACATCGACCCAGGCGCGTTGCTTTCCGGATTCCAACCTCAGAGGCACAGAGGGCACGGAGAAATTGTCTGAAGCGACCTAATTGGCGGCATCGAATTCAGCACGATTCATTTCGAGCGCTTCCTGCAAGGCAAGCCGTAAACTCACCATGAGTTCTTCGCGCGTGGCCTCCTGGCAGTTGACGCCGGGCACTTCTTCTACCCAACCCACCCACCACTCGCCGTCTTGTCGAACTTGGAAAGTAAAGTCGCGGTTGCCCATCTGGTCACCCTCTCAGCGTTTGCTGTGTGCCCCGGCTGTGGGTTCTTCTCCGGCTTTCTTCTCTGTGCTCTCTGTGCCTCTGTGGTTCATCCTTAATCCAGCTTCGGCACATCGACCCACGCGCGCTTTTTCCACGACTCAATACCCAGCTCCGCGAGTTGCACGCCTTTGGCGCCTTCGTGCAGGCCCCATGGAAAGGGCTCGTTGAGGGCGACATGCCGCAGGAACAGTTCCCACTGCGCCTTAAACGCGTTTTCGTAGACGCGGTTGTCCGTCACGGGTGTCCAGCCGGCGCGGAAGTCAATCGGACTGGGGATATCGGGGTTCCACACGGGGCGCGGTGTGTTGGCGTCGTGCTGGGTCCAGCAATCGCGCAGACCGGCCACGGCGCTGCCCTTCGTGCCGTCCACTTGGAGGGTCAGGAGGTCGTCACGCCGCACGCGGGTGCACCAGCTCGAGTTGAAGTGGCAGATGATGCCCTTCTCCGTCGTGAAGGTGGCGTAGGCGGCGTCGTCGGCATCGGCTGGGTAGGGTTTTCCCGCCTCGTCCCAGCGCTGGGGGATGTGCGTGGCGCCCATGCAGGAGACGGCCGTGACCTCGCCAAACAGATTGTCGATCACATACCGCCAGTGGCAGAGCATGTCGACGATGATGCCGCCGTCGTCGGCCTTGCGGTAGTTCCACGAGGGGCGTTGCGCGGGCTGATGCTCACCGGTGAAGACCCAGTAGCCGAACTCCCCGCGCACGGAGAGGATGTCGCCGAAGAAGCCGGAATCGATGAGGTACTTGAGCTTGAGCATGCCGGGCAGCCAGAGTTTGTCCTGCACGACGCCGTGTTTGACGCCTTTGTCCTTCGCCGCGCGGTACAGCTCCATCGCCTGCTCCGAGGTGACGGAGACAGGCTTCTCGCAGTAGACATGCTTGCCCGCGGCGATGGCCTTGAGGCAGTTCGGGTGCCGCAGCGAGGTGGCCAGGGCATCAAAATAGACGGCATACTTTTCCTGCTTGAGGGCCCGGTCGAGGTCCGTCGTGTGCGCCAGTCCCCCGAATTTCTTGGACAGCTCCAGCAGCTTGTTCTCATTGCGCCCGCACAGCAGCACGAACGGCATGATCACCTCGTTCTCGTTGACGCGGATGCCGCCCTGCTCGCGGATGGCGAGGAGCGAGCGAATCAAGTGCTGATTCATCCCCATGCGCCCGGTGACGCCGTTCATGATGATGCCGATTTCGTAAGTGGTCATGCGGAGTGGCTCCTGCTGTCTGGTTTGTGCCCTTACGGCCCGAGAGAGGGGATGATAATCGAGCGGGCGCACGCGGGGCCACCCCGGGCCGATTTCCGCCAACAAATGAAGAGGGCCAGCGCCCCCGAGGGAGCGCCGGCCCTGCACGATTGTCTCGAATGCCGCCTTATTGAATGGCCGGGGCCTCGCCGCCTTCCCACTCGTCCAGCAACATCTGCATGATGCCCTTGAGGCGGCCCATGCCCTCGTCGACCTTGTCGATTCCCTCGCGCATCAGCTCGATGGCCTTCTCCGTCTCCTCCTGCTCGGCAAGGGCGACGGCGTACACGAGGTGGGCAACGGCGGTGGGTTCTTCCATGGCGTCGAAGCCGGTCTTGGCCAATTCCGCGCCAAGCGCCATGTTCTCCTCGTTCATGCCCTCGACATTGAAGATAAGCCAGGCCAGTTCAAGCAAGGCCTCGGGGAAATCGGCGTATTTTTCCTTCGCCTCGGAGGCGCGCTCATGAAATGCGTCCTGCTCGCCCATGAAGGCCAACTCGGTGATCGCCTCGATATCGCCCATCACCTCGGCGCGGCGCTGGGCCTCCGCCATGTCGTAGGAACCATCCACCACGGCCGGGAGAATTTCATCCAGCATGATCGGGTGTCCCACCCAGACAATGCGGCCTTCACGGTCCACCACGAATGCCGTGGGGATGCCGCCCTGCCCGAACGCCTCCATGTAGGCCTTGTGCGGGCCGCGCTCCGGCGCCGAAGCGACATGATAGTCCATGGCATCGCCTTGCGATTCCGCGAAGGAGGCGACCGTCTCACGGTCCTCATCGCTGATACCGATAATGACGACATTGTCGTCCGCAAACTGCTCTTGAAGCTCTGTCAGGTGCGGAATACTCGCGCGGCAGGGGCCGCACCAGGTGGCCCAGAACTCCACCACATAGATCGTTTCGCCCTTGCCATCCGCAAGGCTGATGGGCTCGCCCTTTACCCAGTCCACGCCGGTCAATTCGGGGGCATCGCTGCCCAGCGTAGCCGCATGGGCCTGGGTGGCAATCAGGGCGCACGCCGCGGCGGCAGCCCAGGTTCGTAGTCGCATGATGGGTCTCCTGATGGAAGTGGTGGGGTGTCTACGCCCGTGCGGCACGCGCAGGGGAATCCCTATACGCTGACATACTGCGGGCACTTTTGCAATACTCGCGGCTTACGCGCGTATTACCCTTTTTCATTCACCAGATGCCCGGAAGGATGTCGGCCCCCATGCCCAATGCCGTGCAGGCCTTTTACCGCGACAACCCGCATATGGTCAGTTCGCCTTTCGGCGGAGTGCACGATTGGAACGATGCCCTCATGCGGGAGGTCTTCGCGGACCTCGACATCGTGGTCGAGGGCTGCATGGTGCTGGATGTTGGCTGTGGGCGCGGCTTTGCGCGGGAAGCCATCCAATCGGCGGGCGGACACTACCACGGGGTGGATTTCGTGCTCAGCGCGGGCGGATTTCCCTTGGCCCAGGCCGATGCTGCCCGCCAGCCCTTCCCGGACGACACCTTCGACCTGCTGATGTGCATCGACGCCTTTGAGCATTTCCCCGAGCCCCTTGCCGCCCTGCGGGAGTTTCGCCGCGTGGTGAAACCCGGAGGCATCTTCTTTCTCTCCGCACCGAACTACGGCAATGTCGCCGGGGTCGTCAAACGCTGGTGCGAACGCTTCGGGAAGTACGAGCGCGACACATGGGCGCCCTTCGGCCGGTGGCAAGCGCAGGAACTCGAGCAGGCCCTCACCGCCGGAACAGTGACGCGTTGGGCGCGCGATGCCGGGTTCGCCCAATCCTGCCGCATCGGCTACGGCTACGAGGTCGGCCTCGGCCTCTTCCCCTGGCTCGACCACCCCCGCATGCCCGACCGGGTCCGATTCCGCGCGCAACGATTGTTCCGCCGCATCGGCCCGCCCATCGCCCGCATCTGGCCTTCCGCCAGCCTGCATGTCTTCTACCGGTTTGAGTGAGGGGAAGGCCCCGCCGGACGCATTATCGAGTCGAATTGCATGAAAGGAACACACTCCCATGACATTGTTGGCCGTTACCGTGTTGAGTCTGTGCGCCTGGGCGCCATCGGACTATCAAGTGCTGGTGGATTTTCGCGAGGGCGCCCAAGGCTGGCATGGCAATCCCTATGTCACGGATCTCCGCGAGTCTCCCGAGGGCATCGTGTTCCGCTCGCTCGGCACCGACCCGTGGCTCGAGTCGCCCGTACTGGATGAACTCCCCCACGGCGAGCGCGTCGAGCTGCGGCTCCGCATGCGCTCGAATGCGGACCAAAGCGGTGAGTTGTACTACGGTGCGCCCTTTTCCGCGCAGCGTTTCATTCCATTTGCGGTGATTGACGACGGCGATTGGCACGAGTATGTCATTGCCTTGCCGCCGCTCGAGCCGGGGGCCCGACTGCGCATTGATCCAGCGGTGAGGCCGGGCGAGATCGCCATCGCATCCATCGAGTTCCGCTTATTGCCGCCGGAGATCCCCACGGAATTGGCGCCGGCCGTAGCGTTTACCATGCCCGATGAACCACGCGTGCTCGAGGCCGGCCCGTTGCGCGTCGAGGTGCACCCGCATCGGTTCAATGCGTTCGCCGTGTTCGTGGACGGTGTCGAGATGGCCCGCAGCCACGCCGCGGCGCGCATCGGCTACCTGCACGAGGGCGAGCCGCATTACCTCGAATTCGACGAAGCCGAGACCAGCGTTGCCGATGACACCGTGACGGTTTCCGCCGAGCGTGAGGATGCCGGCGGCGCTACCTGGCGCTGGACGCTTGCTTTCTCACCCGACGGAGACGGCGCGGTCCGCGTCGAGAGCCGCGTGACGGCGTCGCAGCCGCGCATGGCCTTTCACTTGCCGATGGTCACGCTGTTGCCGGGTGTGGGCACCTTCGGCGAGCGCAAGACGCAGGCGCTGCTGCCGGGCGTTGAATACCTCGAGGACGAGCCCTCCAGCAGCGAGGCGGATCTGCGTGGCGACCAGGCCATTCGCCGCATGGTCGAGGACTACCGCATCACGAACCCGATGATGACGCTGGTGCACGAGGGACGCTACATCGGCCTTGCATGGGATCGGGCCGAGGGCGCGCAGGCCGTGTTTGATTCGCCCGACACGCTTCTGGATTCCGGCGCGCATCTGCTCGGCCTCTGGCTACCCGCCGTCGGTGAGCACCGCCACGAGAACGCCCTCTCCGTGCAATGGCCCCTCGTGTCGGATGACGACGGCGCATTCCCCACGGTGACGGCGACCATCATGGGCGGACTCGGCGATACGGTTGTCCCGGGGATTCAGCAGTTCGTCGCACGGCGCGGCCTGCCGGACCTGCCCGATTTCGACGGAGGATTCGACGCGGCCGTCACACTGTTGGCCCACGGCTGGCTCCACTCGGCGGCTCATCTCGATGGCACCTGGCGGCATGCGGTCTGGCACGACCATTTTCCGGCCGTGCCGGCCGCGGACGCCGTCGCATTCATGCAATGGCTCGCGCGGCACACGGACGACGCCATTCTCGAGGCACGACTCGAGCAAGCCGCGGCGCGGGGCCGCGAGCGGCTCCCGGAGTCCAACCCCGCCGGCGCGGGCATCGGTCATGTGCGCCGCCACACCCCGGCGATGATTTCCGCGCCGAAAGACGGGGTCATTTCCAAGTACATCCGGGCGCGAGAGAACCAGGCCCGGGGCCTTCTCGAGCAGTTCGATGAAAATGGCATCCGCCGATACCAGCGCCACCCGGACCGGCCGGATTACGGCGAGACGCATTTTGCCGATCACGCCAACGGGCTCTCGGCGACCGCCCTGAGCGAGATCCTCGAGACGGCGGTACTCACGGGCGATCCGGAGATCACGGAGGCCGCCCTCGACCTGCTCGACAAGCAGACCGCGCTGTATGCCAACTCCGTGCCGAGGGGCGCGCAGACCTGGGAGATTGCCCTCCACACCCCGGATATCCTCGGAAGTGCACGCATGGTGCAGTGCTACACACTCGGCTATCTCATCACCGGTCGCGAGGATTTCCTCGAGCAAGCGCGGTACTGGGCCTGGACCGGGCTCGCCTTTGTCTACCTCGATAACCCCACGCCTGGCCCCATTGGCCCGTACGCCACGATCGCGGTGCTCGGCGCGACAAACTGGGTAGCGCCGAACTGGATTGGCCTGCCCGTGCAATGGTGTGGATTGGTGTACCGCTCCTCACTCGAAGAACTCGCCCTCATTGATGGGGACAACGCGGACTTGTGGCGCAGGATTGCCCACGGCATCACCCTGAGCGGCTTGCAGCAGACCTTCCCGCTTGACGACGAGGAGCGCCAGGGATTATTGCCGGATTTCACCTTCCTCGACACCCAGATCGGCGATGGACCCGCCATCAACCCCGGCACGGTGCAGTTTCACCTCGGCGAAGTCTATGGCAAGACGCCGTTCTTCAGCCGCGCACGCGCCCACACAACCGGCGCCATCATCTCCGCCCCCGGCGCGGTGACCATCGTGCAGGACGAGGCGGATACGATTGCCGTGACCATCACGCCGTGGAGCGAAGAACACTATTGCGTCGTGCTGACCCAACTACCCGGGGTCTGGGGCCTTGCCGACTTTGATTGGTCTGGCTTGCACGGAGATGGAGAAGCGTATGTCTGGTCGCATCCGCGGCACGAAGGCGATCACACCCCCATGATCGTCACGCTGGAAGGCCCCGGCACCCTGACCCTGACGCGCGTCCACGCGGACAGGTAGGCCGAATCGTTCACGCTCCATGGGCGTTGAAGCATCGTTCCGGCGGGAACCGGTGACACGGGGCTTTCCGTTTCGTGCCCCGTCCGCTTGCGCCCTTTCCGTAGCTTTCCGCAACTCTCCGTGTTCTCTGTGCCTCTGTGGTTCTATTCTCCGGAAATTAACCACAGAGGCACAGAGTGCACAGAGAGCGGGAAGGATCGCCTTTTGTTCAAGGGTCTTGGGCGTTGAAGCATCATTAAGGCGTGAACGGTGAACCGGTGACACGGGGCTTTCCGTTGCATACCCGGTCCGCTTGCGCCCGTTTCCTAACTCTCCGTGTTCTCTGTGCCTCTGTGGTTTTTTTCTCCGGAGATTCCCGGCTTGTCTCCAAACACAACACCCCCGCCCGCGCGGTGCGCGGACGGGGGTGCGGGATAGTCTGGATTTGCCGCTGGGCCGTAGGGCCTAGTAGCGGTAGTGGTCCGGCTTGTAGGGGCCCTGGGCGGGGATACCGAGGTACTTGGCCTGCTTCTCGTTGAGCGTCTCGAGCTTGGCCCCGAGCTTGCCCAGGTGGAGGCGGGCGACTTCCTCGTCCAGCTCCTTGGGCAGCACATAGACCTGGCCCTTTTCGTATTGGTCCATATCTCGCACGAGGGCAATCTGCGCCAGCGTCTGGTTGGCGAAGGAGTTCGACATCACGAACGAGGGGTGCCCCGTCGCGCAGCCGAGATTCACCAGGCGGCCGCGGGCCAGCATGAGGATCGAGTGGCCATCGGGGAAGGTGAAGCGGTCCACCTGCGGCTTGATGTTGTCCTCGGTGATCGTCGGGTCATCCTCGAGGCCGGCGACATCGATCTCGGAGTCGAAGTGACCGATGTTGCACACGATCGCCTCGTCCTTCATCTTGGCCATGTGGGCCTTCGTGATCACATCGCAGCAGCCCGTCGTGGTGACGAAGATATCGCCCTGCGGGGCGGCCTCGTCCATCGTGAGGACCTCGAAGCCCTCCATGGTGGCCTGCAACGCGCAGATCGGGTCGATCTCGGTGACCATCACGCGCGAGCCGAGGCCCTTCATCGCGTGGGCGCAGCCCTTGCCGACATCGCCGTAACCGGCCACGACGGTGATCTTGCCCGCCACCATCACATCCGTGGCGCGCTTGATGCCGTCCGCCAAGGACTCGCGGCAGCCGTAAAGATTATCGAATTTCGACTTCGTCACCGAGTCATTCACATTGATGGCGCGCGTGTAGAGCTTGCCTTCCTTCATCATCTGGTAGAGGCGGTGCACGCCGGTCGTCGTCTCTTCGGACACGCCGATGAGCCGCTCGATGCTGCGCGTGAAGAACTCCGCGTCCTCGTTGATCGTGGCGTGGATGAGCGTATCCACGATTGCCACTTCCTTGTTCTCGGTCGAAACCGCCGGCAGACTGCCGGACTTCTTCAATTCGTCGTAAAAGTCGCGGCCGCGGTGCAGGAAGAGCGTCGCGTCGCCGCCGTCATCCACGATGAGGTCCGGGCCTTCGCCGTCCGGCCAGGTGATGGCCTCCTTCGTGCACCACCAGTACTCCTCGAGCGTCTCGCCCTTCCAGGCGAACACGGGGGTGTTGGTCTCGGCGATGGCCGCCGCGGCGTGGTCCTGCGTCGAGTAGATGTTGCAGCTCGCCCAGCGCACATCGGCGCCAAGGGCCTGCAGCGTCTCGATCAATACCGCTGTCTGAATCGTCATGTGCAACGAGCCCATCACGCGCTTGCCCGCGAGGGGTTGCTCCTTCGCATAGCGCTCGCGGATGGCCATCAGGCCCGGCATTTCCTTCTCCGCCAGGTTAATTTCCTTGCGGCCCCAAGCGGCCAGGCTCATATCTGCCACCTTGTAGGGCAGTCGTTCGGTGTTTACTACAGTTGCCATGGATGATTCATCCTCTCTTCGTTCGTTCTCTTCGATTCGCCCGGCGCGGTACCTCCGTTGCCTACGGAACCCGCAGTCACGGGCGCGCCATTGCACCCCCCAAGCGTACGCGACAACCCCCGAAATGACAATGAACGAGCCGTTGCGCGGGTTCGCCGGGGGGTTGTACGGCCAGACAGGCCAAGTAGCGCCCCACCCACGCGGCGATCCACAGATGACGCAGATTCCCAACTGACCATCTGTGTCATCTGCGCAATCTGTGGATGACTTCCGGGCAAAACACCCACAAGCCTAATTCCCGATATACCGCGCGGCCCAGGCTGCAATCACGCGGCCGGCATACAGGGCGTCTGCCTCCTCCGTGAGGAGATGGTCCGCCGTGTCGAGTGACACAAAGCTCTTCGGGTGCATCGCGGCCTCGAACAGGTGCTGGGCATTCTCAATGCCGACAACATCGTCCATTGGCGCATGCAATACCAGCAGGGCCCGGCGCATCCCGCGAATCACCTGCACCAGGCCGTCCCGCTCGAGATCTTCCAGGAATTCGCGCCGGATCAGGAACGGCCGACCGCCGATCGTCACCTCGGCCTCGCCCGCCTCGTGAATCGTATCGATGGCCGCATGGAACAGGTGCTTCACATGCCCGGGTTCGTATGGCGCGCCGATGGTCGCCACGGCCCGCACGGATGCTATCTTCCCGGCCGCATGCACCACCGCCGCGCCCCCGAGCGAATGCCCCACCAGCAGCGACGGCGCCCCATGGTGCTCCGCGAGGTACTCCGCCGCCTTTTCGAGGTCCTGCAGGTTGGTCGTGAAGGTCGTGCGGGCAAACTCCCCCTCGCTGCGGCCAATACCCGTGAAATCAAAACGCAACACCCCGCAGCCGGACTCCGTCAAGGCCTGCGACACATTCCGCGACGCCCACAGGTTCTTCGAGCAGGTGAAACAGTGCGCGAAAATGGCGTAGGCGTGCGGCTCGCCCTCGGGCATGTCCAGCCGCGCCGCCAGCCTGTGCCCCTGCGAGCCCTCAAAATAAATACGATCTGATGGCATTAACGATGCTCCTAGTCTCAACCGTTGAAAGCTAAGCACCAGCGACGGGGTATTTGCAACCTCTGAAGCGGTGAAGCGGACACGGACGGTCACGGAATTTGCCCAAAGCAGCGCCACACTCCCTCTCCCCCTGGGAGAGGGTCGGGGTGAGGGAGGCATTGGGTATCGCTTTTCCTCGCGAGGACGCTCGGCTCCCGGGTGGAATCTGGGAGACGAGCGTCCCCGGTTCCCGCGCCGTAGCGCCTTCGCGAAGGGGGGCGAGTTTACCCCCGAGCTGTCGCAGCCCCAAGCCAAATTCAACAATCCGCTTCGAAATGCTACAATATCTCCGGGAGAGATCGCATGCCTTCAAATCGAAACATATCCAGAACTTCCGATACCCCGCTCGTACTCGTCGGAACGCCCGATGTGGCCTATGCACGCCTGCTTATCGGCCACATGGAGGTGGATGGATTCGATTTCGAGCGCTGCCACGACCCCAAGTGCGTGCTGCGCCAAGTGGCCCGGCGTCCATTCGATGTCATCCTGCTCGACCTCGATCTCGACGAAATGCATGGGGACAGCGGACACGGCGGACACAGTGACCATCAACAGGTGGACCTCGTGTCCTTCATCCGCCAGCAGAACCCGAGCGCGCGGCTGATTCTCCTGTTTGACCCGCCTCGGATGGAGCGGGCGATCGAGGGCATCCGCCGTGGCGCCTACTTCTACCTGCCCAAGAGTTGCCAGGCCTCCGATGTCGCCCTCACCGTCGCCAAAGCCATGCGGAGCATCCACCACGAGGCACAATTGAGCGGCTTTGAGCAATCCCTCATGCAGGAGCTGCTCGGCGGTAGTCCGGCGATGCAACGCGTGATCGAGCTGATCGGCAAGGTGTCTCCCACGGACAGCACCGTGCTCCTGCTCGGCGAGAGCGGCACGGGCAAGGACCTGCTGGCCAACACCATCCACCGCCTGAGCAACCGCCGTGAGAGGCCTTTTGTTGCCGTGAATTGCGCGGCCCTTCCCGAGACCCTCCTCGAGAGCGAGTTGTTCGGCCATGTGCAGGGTGCCTTCACCGGCGCACATGCCGACAAACCGGGCCTGTTCGAGGAGGCCGACGAAGGTACCATTTTCTTGGACGAAATCGGCGACATGGCCCTCGTCACCCAGGCCAAATTGCTGCGCGTATTGCAGAACGGCGAAGTCCGCCGCGTCGGCGATACCCGCACCCAGCGCGTCAATGTGCGCGTGATTGCCGCGACCAACCAAAACCTCGAGGAGGCCGTGCGCGACAAGCGCTTCCGCGAGGACCTCTACTTCCGGCTCAATGTTGTGACCATCCGCATCCCGCCCCTGCGCGATCGCGGCGACTCCCTTCCCCGGCTCGTGCAGTACTTCCTCACCCGCGCCAACCAGGCCTTCGGTCGCAGCGTGCAGCAGATCGACGACCCGGCCATGTCCCTGCTCATCGCGTACCCCTACCCCGGCAATGTGCGCGAACTCGAGAGCATTATGAAGCACGCCGTCATCATGGCCGAAGGCGACCGCATCCGCGTGCGCGATTTGCCCGAGCCCGTCCAGCAGACGAGGCCCGCCCTGCTCGCCCTGCCCGCCAGCCCCGACACCGGCATCCCTAGCATCGAAGAAATGGAAGCCGACCTCATCCGCCGCGCCCTCGACACCCTCGACGGTAACCAGACCGAGGCCGCATTAAAACTCGGCATCAGCCGCTCCACCCTCTGGCGCAAGATGAAGCAATACGGGATCAGCGCGGGGTAGGGGGGACACGAGGTTGAGTCGTGGAGACGGGGAATCTATGCGGCACCTCTTTGTCTACCCGGTGAGAGGTATCAATTCGATGAATCGATTTGCGCGATTTAGACATTTTTGCCAAATTGACAAGAGCTGTCACCCAAACTACACTGTAGGCTCCAAGCAACGAGACGGGGGAGCTGTTCGGAAACAAAGGAGTCAGCCGAAGTGGGGCAGGCCAATTCCAGCGACGAACCACCAGCCCACTCTACGATAGAGACATGGAACGGACTGGCGCTAAAGTTTACCGACAAACTGATATCGGCGGTTTTCAACGAGAAATCGCCTCTATTCGTTTTTGGCATCCTCGTTGTGCTTATAGTTTCGCATATCGGCTATGTGTACTTACTTCCGCCCGAGGATCGCGTTCAAGCAGGTGCGCCTGCCCCAGCAACTTACGATGCCGTGAGGGGCTTGGCGGCACGAAACGGAATGCTTCTACTCGGTTGGATACTCTTTGTTGTCTGCACACTACTTTCCGTAATTATCAATGGGGTGCTTTGGAATCGAATTCAGCGGCAAGGTAAGGAGTTGCAGCAGCTGCGGAATGATCGTATCGAAGGCCGCGTTTCATCGCGTGATGTAAGCACCATTGAAGAGTATGAAGACCGGATGAAAGAACGATTCGGAGCGAACGATGACACTAATGATCATTGAAGCCTTGGCGACTACGCTATTCTTCGTTTCAACTTGGTATTTCCTGTACCGGGCAGTGCCGAAGTTTGGCGAACGGGGTGCGCTTTGCATGCTGCACAATCTTCGCGATGATATGTACAGACTTCGTGCGGCGAGTGATGTCAGAGTTGATTCTCTGCTATTCGAGGATGCGATATTTTCGCTTACAACTACCATTCATATACTTCGTGATACGACAAAACCGGTACCGATTCCAGTACTTTTGAGGATGCTAGACTTGGAGAAGTCAAAGAACATCCCCGAAGGCTCCGATACTGACTGGCGTTCCAAGCGCTATCGGTATGAGCTAGAGAATGTCTTTTCCGACGGTTCTCGTCGACAGGCTCTTGATCAGGCCCTCACGCTATTCCAGCGCAGAAAGGCCGCCGTCATGCTGTATTTGGTTACTTCTCATCCAATTCATTTCCTGTTTGCATTGGTGGCCAGTATTGTGACAGTTCTTATCGCGCCAATCTGGTTTTTTAAGTCCGTTTACCGATCCCGTCCGGACATCGGTTCCGTTGGTGATGCCATCAATAGACTCAAGTCACACGACGAGAAGCCGCACCATCCTTCGTACGCCTAAGTGCACATAGATGGTAATAATCGTAGACTCTGACTCACGCTCTCAAATGTGGCCGAAACTCTAGACGGCGCTACTCCGGGGGCCGGCAGATCTACCCAAAAGCCGGCTTGCCGCCACCAGCCGCCGGCGGATTTGCCTTTGCGTTCTTTGCGGCTTTGCGTGCGTTTTCCGGATCACCTCACGCCAAGGCGCAAAGAACGCAAAGGGAACTCGGACAGCTTGCGAACTTTGTGTGTAGTTTGCGGTTGAATCCCGCCTCAACGCCCGTACACTCCCTCTCCCCCTGGGAGAGGGCCGGGGTGAGGGAAAGCAGGCGCGTGGGCCCAAGCTTGGGAGACCTTGCGGTCCCCGGAGTGGCGCGGTCGGGAGACCGGCCACATCACGCGCGTGAGCTGGGGACATGAGCGCAAAACTTGCGCGTTGTCATGCGGCAGCATGGCAACGCCATTAAATCCCCCTTTGCAAGGGGGACTTAGGGGGTAGTCTCGGGCGAGACCCGCTCGAAGCCGAGGGTGCCGGATTCGATGGGACGCTCGATGTAGAGGGTGACGTCCTGAAAGAAGTAGAGGACGGCGTGCTCGAGGGACTGGACGAAGAGGTCGCCGTGGGATTCGGGCGGGCAGAGCATCTTGGTGAGGGCAATCGGGCCGATGGTGATCGTGCCGGGGCCGTCGGTGGTGACGCTGCCGGAGCCGCGGTTGCAGTCGGCCTGGATAAATGCGATGCCATCTTCCTCGAAGGCGATGGTGTAGCGCTCGGGGTGCTCGATGTCGAATGCCTCTTTGCCGGAATGGAATGACACCCACTGCCAGGCAGAGCCCAGCAGGTCGGCCGGTGTGCCTGCGGCTGCGTCTTCCAGCTCGACGGGGCCGCCCACAACATCCCCGAGGGTTTCCGCGCGCGGCAGTTCTTCGGCGGGCGGCTCGCTCTGGCGCGGGGAGCAGGCGGTCAGTGTGCCGAGGAGGGCGATGGCGGTGATCAGCGTTCTCATTGGTCTCTCCAGAATTGGGCCCGGTGTCTATTCTTCGCTCGCGGTGAAGGTAAGTTGGCCGTCGTAGCGGTGGCGCGTATTGAAGAAGCCGTCGCCGTCGCCTTTGGGGTCTTTGCGGTAGACGGTCACGGTGTACACCTGCCCGGACTCGAGCGGCGGCGCGGGGCCTACTTCGCTCCCCTCGGGCGGCACGCCGTAGGTAACGGGCGAGTGCAGGTCATTCTCGTACCCACCGGGGCCGCGGGCGGTCCAGAGGACGCCGAGGCCGTCGCCATCCTCGGGGCCTTCGTAGACTTGGAGGGTGTAGGCGGTGGGGGGATCGAAGGCGATGGTGGGGCGGAGGCCGGGGCTGACGGTGATGGTCGGGACTTGGCTGGGGTCAAAGCGGTGGATGCCCATGCTCCGGGCGAAAAGGTAGGCGCCCCCAATGATGACGAGGCTGATCAGGGTGATGCTGATGAGCACGGTGCGTGTCGTCATTGGGGGCGCCTTTTTTTGTGGTGTTGGGGGCTATTCGGTGGGAAGGGGGATGGGCCCGAAGGCGGGCATGGAGAGTCCGGAGGTATCGACGACGGTGCAGACGGGGTCGTAGCCGTATCCGTAGTGAAGGGTGGTGTCGTCCATGTATTGCATCACCCAGAGCAGGATGGATTTGAGGTCGTCGGGGTCGACCTCTTGTTTGAAGACTTGCTGGGTACCGTCGGCGTCGTGGATGGTGAAGCCGTGGACGAGGCCCGGGGCGGTGAGTGCGCCGTTGGGGACATCGAAGGTGAGGCGGTAGTAGCGGCCGTAGGGGGCCTCGCCGCGAGTGATGGTATGGAGGCGGGGGGCGGAGCCGACTATGTTGGCGTTGTAGACATTGGTGAGGGCGAGCATGGCGAAGCGATGACCGAGAGTCTGGAGGCCTTTGGTGTCGATGTGGATGCGGTCGTCGAGGGCGAGGTCGATGGCGCTGACGACTTCCACGGCGTCCATTTCGGCGGCGAGTTCGTATTGGGCGTGTTGGACTTGATCCCAGTGGATGGAGTCGTTGGGATTGGTGAAGCGGCCGATCTGGACATAGTAGAAGGGGAGGTCGGGCGCGTTGAAGTCGCTTCGGACGGCCTCGATGAAGGCTTGGAACTTGTCCTTGTAGAGGGGGGCGGCGTCGGCGTTTGCGTCGGACTCACCCTGATACCACAGCAGGCCGGTCACTTCGCCGCCCACGAGTTGCACGCGGCGGTACATGGAGCCGTAGAGCGACGCGCCGCCCTCGTCGCGCTTGGCCGGGTCCCACTGCTCCATGGAGGTGCCGCCGTGTGCGCAGGCGATGAGGCCAATCGGCCGGCCCGTGGCCTCCGTGACCGCCGTGGCAAAGGCAAGGCCGAGGCCGGCGCCCTTCGTCCAGCCCGTCACATCCACTGCCGGCGCGGGGGATTCCTCCAACTGCTCACGGCGGTTATGCACGACATCGGGCGATTCCGCCAAGCGGTGCAGGGGTTCCTCGGCAATGCGCCACTCGTCGTTCTTGGCGAACACCATCACGCGCGGATGCGGCGGCGTGACGGCGAGGTTATTGCCCACGCCCTGCATGTTCGACTGCCCCGCCAGCACCCAGAGGTCGCCGCAATAGATATCGCCGAAGATGGCCCGCTGGTCCTCCCCTTCGCCTTGCCGAAGCACCAGCGTGTACGGCCCGCCGACGGGCACCCCCTCGAGCGTGCCGGACCACTCACCATCCGCGGCTGTCGCGATCGTCTGCCACGCAGTATCCGTGTTGCCACGCGAAATCCAGCGCGCCTCGACCGGCCCATCCTCGCCCGTGCCCGACAGGGCAATCGAGGCGGTGTCATCCTCCCCAACCTGGTAGACCCGGTTCGGCGCGAAGCCGCCCGTGATGACCGGCGCGGCCACGGCCCATAGTGACACAAGAGCGCAACAAACAATGGCGAGTGCGTAGCGATGCATGGTGGATTCTCCTCTTCACGCGGTTTCGCGTGGTGCAATCAATGACACTCCAGGCGGCGCAGAAGCCATTAGCGTCGATTCACGAAATTCACTAACCGAAAAAGCAGGCAAACTCGTCCTCATCAACGAGCGTAAGGAACTCCTCGATAGAATTCACTTCGAGCTTGGGCGGGTATGCGTGCCACTTCTGGTCTTGCCGCATCCAATAGACCTTCCACACTTGCTGCGTCCTGACAAAAGTCACCTTCGCGACGGGTTCAATTATCGTCTTGCCAGGTGCTCGCCACCCAGGTCTCACTTCGAATATTTCGACGCTTTGGTTCACTATGCGGAATCCCAGATCCAATTTAACCCGAATGTGTGGCGGCGGGCGATGCTTCTCGACGAATTCTCCAACAACCTTTTCGACTCGCTTCTGTTCATGATCTTTGAAGGCCATACCGCTCACTCACTTTCGCGCGATCAGGTGCCCCAGCCATTACTTCGTGGCCTTCGTGCGCTTCGTGGTGGATTTCCCCACCCTAGTCGCAGTAGTTCTGCAGCACCTCAAGGAATTCACTGACGGCCTGCTCCAACCCCACAAACAGGGCGCGGGAGACGAGGCTGTGGCCGATGTTGACCTCGTTGAGGCCGGGGAGTGCGGCGACGGCGGCGAGATTGCGCAGAGTGAGGCCGTGGCCGGCGTTAAAAATCAGGCCGGAGTTGATCGCGCGCATGGCGGCATCGGAGATGCGGTTCAACTCGGCGAGGAGCCGGTCATCCTTGGCGTTGGCATACGCGCCGGTGTGCAGCTCGACATAGTCGGCGTCCACCTCGGCGCTCGCCTCGACCTGCTCGAGCTCGGGGTCGATGAACATGCTGACCTGAATGCCGTGCTCGTGCAGCCGCGCGACGGTTTCCTTGAGGTGCGCGACATCCCCGGCGACATCGAGTCCGCCCTCGGTGGTGATTTCCTGGCGGTTTTCGGGCACGAGGCACACGGTATGCGGCTGCAACTTGCAGGCGATCGCGATGATCTCCTCCACCGCCGCGCATTCGAGGTTCATCCGCACTTGCAGCACTTGCGCCAGGAGTTCGCAGTCGCGATCCTGGATGTGGCGGCGGTCCTGCCGCAGGTGCACCGTGATCTGGTGCGCTCCCGCCAGTTCGCACACCTTCGCCGCGGCGATGAGGTCCGGCTCGATGCCCTGCCGCGCCTGCCGCAGCGTGGCCACATGATCGATGTTGACGCCCAGTTCTACCATGTTCCCCATTGACTCCCGTTGCAGCTTCCGTTGACGCGCCCGACGGCGCGGTTTGCTGGTGATGCCTTTCCCGGTCCTATGCGTACCGCTCGGCGGCGCGCACGGTGTTGAGCAGCAGCATGGTGATCGTCATCGGCCCGACACCGCCGGGCACCGGGGTGATGGCCTTCGCCTTGCGGCTTACCGAGGCAAAGTTCACATCGCCCACGAGGCGCGCGCCGCTCTTCTTGGTCTTGTCGGGAATGCGGTTGACGCCGACATCCACGACCACGGCCCCTTCGCGCACATGGCGCGCGGTGATGAACTCGGGCACGCCCATGGCCGCCACGAGAATATCGGCGGACTGCGTAATCTTCGTGAGATTCTTCGAGCGTGAGTGGCAGACCGTCACCGTCGCGTTGGCGCCGTCGGCCTTTTGCATCAGAATGGCCGCCAGCGGCTTGCCCACGATGTTCGAGCGGCCGACGATGACCACATGCTTGCCCGCGGGGTCGTAGCCGTAGTGCTGGAGCATCTTCTGCACGCCGTGCGGGGTGCAGGGCAGGTAGTCCGGCTCGCCGATGAGCATCTTGCCCACATTCACCGGGTGGAAGCCGTCCACATCCTTGCGCGGGTCGATGGCGTGGATGACCTTCGCCTCGTCGATCTGCTTGGGCAACGGCAACTGGACAAGGATGCCGTGGACGGCCTTATCCTCGTTGAGTTTCTTCACGAGGGTGAGCAGGCGCCGCTCGGTGCAGTTGGCAGGCAGGTGATGCTCGACCCCGTGCATGCCCAGCTCGATGCTCGTCTTCTTCTTGCTGCGCACATACACCTCGCTGGCGGGGTCATCCCCCACGCGCACGACATGCAGGGCCGGCGTGATGCCCTTCTTCTTCAGCGCGGCGACGCGCGCGGCGATTTCCTTCTGGATGGCCTCGGCCACCGGCTTTCCCGTCATCAAACGCGGCTTCTTCGGCATGGCGTGCGTGGTCCCCTTCCGTGCGGTGGGCGTGTTGCGGTCCCCAAGGGAGGAATGATACGCCCACGGCGTGCGAGGGGCAACACGAGCCGCTAGGTGTCTCTTTTCACCTCGGAGTGGAGAGCGCGGCGCAGCATGTCCACGAGGGCGTCGGCGTGGAACGGCTTCTGCAGCACCCCGACGATACCCTGCTCCTCGAAGCGCTCACGCACATAGTCGGGGCTGTACCCGCTGATGATCACCACGGGGAGGTCCGGAAAGTTGACGCGCAGCTCGCGCAGGGTCCCTTCCCCATCGAGGCGGGGCATGAGGGTATCCAGCAGCACGCACGCGATCTCGCCGTTGTGCTCCTCGCAAAGGCGCAAAGCTTCGAGGCCGTCGGAGGCGGTCATGACGGTGAGTCCCGCCCGCTCGAGCATTCGCTGCACGGCCCTGCGCACGCTGACCTCGTCATCCGCAATCAGCACGGTGCCCTCGGCATGGAAGTGGCTCGCCGAGCCGCCCTCGTCGTCAGCCCCTTCAATGACAGGGGCCTCGGGAAAGAACAGGCATACCGCCGTACCTTGGCCCGGCGTCGAGCGCACGGCGACGGTCCCATGATGCCCCCGCATGATGCCCTGCACGGCCGAGAGGCCAAGGCCTCGCCCGGTGAACTTCGTGGTGAAGAAGGGCTCGAAAATGCGGTCCTGCTGGTCAGGCGACATCCCAACGCCGTTGTCCTCAACCTCAATGAAGACATAACGCCCCTCGGGCAATTCCTGGCCGACGAAATTCGCATCCAGAAAGGCGTGTTCGCAGAACTTGGCACCTGTACGAATCACGATGCGGGGATCCGGGTGCTCCTCGAGCGCCTCGATCGCGTTGGTCACCAAGCTCAGCATGGCTTGGCGCACTTGGCCGGGGTCCGCGTCCACTTCGGGCAGTTCCGGGGCCAACTCATAGATCGGGGTGACCCGGTGCCCCAGGCTGGCCTCGATGAGGGAATGCATGGATTGAATTGCCACATCGAGATTCATCGGCTGGGATACCATGCGTCCGTGCCCGCTGAAGGCGAGCATCTGCCGCGACAACTCCGCCGCGCGCTCCGCGCTGGTCACGATGTCCTGCGCCATCTCCTGCATGGAGGATTCTTTCGGCAGTTCCTCCTGCAACAGGCTCGCATTGCCGAGCACTGCCATCAGCAAGTTGTTGAAGTCATGCGCCACCCCGCCGGCCAGCAGCGCCATGCTCTCCAGCTTCTGTGCCTGACGCACGCGCTCCTCAATGGCGGAACGCGTGCGCTCGGCCTCGCGCTGCTCGGTGATGTCGCGCGCAATGCCCAAGACCTGCGCCGGTCCATCGCCTCGATGAGGCAGGGGCGTGAGGATGGTTTCAAACCATTGCTGCCCAATGGGCAGGGGTATCGGCGCCTCGAACCGGATGGGAGCGTCGCTCACGGAGGCCCGGCGCACCGAGGCGATTTGCCGCTCCGCCACCTGGGGAGGGCTCAGCTCGCGCTCATTCATGCCGATCAATTCCTCGACGGAGCGCTGGAAGTTCTTGGCGACCACCTGGTTCACAAAGTGGTACTGCCCATCGGTATCGATAATGAAGATGGCGTCCGGCGAGGCCTCGGCAAGCTGGCGGTAGCGCTCTTCGCTTGCCGCCAACGCCTCCTCATCGCGGATACGGCGGGTGATATCGCGCTGAATCGACACGAAACGCGGGGGTTCCCCATCGGCAGCGGGCAGGAATTGAATGTTCAGCTCCATCCAGAAGGAGCGGCCGCTTTTCGTGTAGTTGAGAATCTCGCCCAGCCAGCCCTGTTTCGACTTTACGGCCTCCGAGATGGCCTTCGCCGTGCCCGGGTTCGTATCCGGACCGCGCAAGATGCCACCAAGTTTGCGGCCCTTCACCTCCTCGAGCGAATACTCCGTAACGCGGGTAAACCCCTCGTTGACCCACTCCACCCGGCCCGCATCATTGGTGAGCACCACGATGTCCCGTGACTCACGCGCAAAGCGTGCCAGCAATTCCGCCTGCCGCTGCGCATGCCGCAGCTCGGTGATATCGCGCGTCACGGAGACAATGTGGTCAACCTCGCCCTTGGCGTTGATCTCCGGTACCAAGATGCTGTGAAGTTCCCGAGCGCGGTCACCGTTGGCAATCCGGAAGAAGATCTCCGACGGCTCGCCCGTCGCCAGGACCCGATCCTGGTGCTCCGTCCACAAATTTACGATGTCCTCAGGAAAGCCCAGCTCATCGTTGCGCTTGTCGATGAAGGCCTCCGGCGGAAGACCGGTGAGGCCCGTAATTGCGGGGTTCGCATACACATGGCGATGTTCCCGGTCCAGCCGAACCACCGTGTCCGGAATGGCATCCGCCAGCGTGCGGAAGCGCGCCTCGCTCTCCACCAGCTCCCGCGTGCGCTCCTCCACCCGCTGCTCAAGCAAATCGCGGTTTTCGCGCAGCGCGTCCGACTGCCGCTGCATGACCCGGCTGAACTGCTCCAGCTCATACACCGCCAGCGTGAGGGCCGCTGCCAAGCCAACCCCGATAAGCCAGCCCGTGACCCGCAACCATGTACGACTCAAATAGTCGCCCGCGTCCCCGGACACGGCATCCCCAATGCGATCAGGAACGCCCGCGAGGAGCGACGCATACACCGCCAGCAGGAGAATGACCAACGCCCCGAGGGCATACCAGTACGAACGGGGCAGCGGGGCACGAAGCAGAAGCAGCACGAACCAGGCGGCGATCATCAAGCCATAGGTGAGGGCGTAGGCCGCACGAAACTCGGGAGACATGTAGTCCGAAAAGAGCCGTTCGCCCAGTTCCAGGCTCACGGACACGGCCAACAGGCCGGCAATGACCCACCACGGGACGCGGGCAGTACCCCAACGCCTCCACGGCATCTCATTGTATGAAGGACTCATGCCTTTTCATCCCACCAGCGGGAGTGAAGCCCACGGCAGACGGAGCGCTCCCACTGATCAAGGTATACCCCACGCCCCTACACATGCACATGGGATTTCTTGATTTTTATGCGCTATACGCGAAAAGTGCGTAGGTTGCTACACCTAGATTGCCCGAAATAGAGCCCGCCGTCAAGTAAAACTATCGACCACCAAAAAAAAAAGCCGCCCCGTTCATACGGGGCGGCGAACACGCAAAGCGATGCCATCGATCGTCCGGAAGTCCCGGTTCGGCTAGTTTCGCGCTTCATTCAGCGCGGCAAGATAGCTTGCGGGGTCGGCCGTGGCCTTGCCCTTGCAGCCGGCGCAGCAGGTACGCATCAGGCGGCCCGCGACGACAAACTCAACCGGGCTCTCGCTCAGGTTGGTGCCTGCTACGACGCAGGTCTCGAGCGGGTAATCCGCGCCCTGCTCTTCAATCGCGGCCTCATCAAGGGCAGCAGCAAACTCGGCTGGCTCTGCCTCGATCTTGCGCGCACATGAGCCGCAGCAGGTGGCAAAGGCGCGGTTGCCGACGACGGACCAGGTGGCGGTCTCCATGTCCATGTCATGATTCATGACGACACAGGCCTCGATCGGGTAAACGGTCTTCTGATCCGCGATGATGGCCTCGTCGACCTTGCCAAGGCTGGCCTCGAGGTCCTCCTCGAAACTGGCGGGGCAGCCGTCGCAGCAGAAGCGGATGTCCCGGCCGTCGTAATCCTTGGCCACGCCGCCATCCGTAAGCGCAGCGCCCGAGACGGGGCAGGTGGTGAGAGGATAGGCCTCGCCGGCCCACGCGCCGGAAGCGCCGAGGGCCAATGCGATACCGGCGGCATACGCTAACATCTTCATGAATCGGTCTCCTGTCTGTTGACGGGGTTCGTATGGATTTGCGCCGCCCCCCAAAGTGGCGACAGCGGGTATATTCGTGGCCGGGCCTCAGCCGTGTCAGGCGCTCGGGCCGTTCCCGCCCTTGGTGGGGATCAAGCCCCCGATGTCAATGCCCGTGAAACGCTCGATGGCCTCCAGCACATTGATGAACTGCAGAATGATATCCAGCGCGATCTGGATGTTGACGGCCGATGCCGGCGTCGTCCGCGAAATCGTCTTCAAATGCATTGTGGGTCTCCTTCCACTCGTGCACGGCCAAACCCGCGCACCCGCCACGCGTTACCCGGTGATTATACATACGCTATGGCAAGCTGTCATCAGGTTGTTTGCACTCAATTTGCACACGCCCCCCGTCAAGCGCTACGCTGCCCCGCCACCGGGTGCAGACAAGGAGTGCATAGCTCGCCATGGGGAAAGAATTCGTCCGCTTCAGCTGCCACAGCTGCGGCCACTGCTGCCGTGATCTCGCCGTATTGCCCACCCCGTTCGATGTGCAGCGAATTACGCTCCACACCGGGCGCAACCCGCTCGACTTTCTCGAGTTCCTCACGCCGGAAGAGGTGGAGGAGGTCGACGAGAATGACCCCACCTGGTTGGATGTGGATGGCCAACGCTACCTGATGGCCCTGCACCGGGATGAGGAAAAGGGCTGCTCGTTCCTCGACCCCGGCACGCGCCTGTGCGGCATTTACGAGGCACGGCCCATCCTGTGCCGTCTCTATCCCTTCAAGCTGGAGGAAACCGCCAGCGGCCGCTACAACGGCTTCTCCCTCCACACCGATGTGGAATGCCCCCGCCACCGGGACGGCCAAGTGGCCACAGCGCCGCTCCACGACCTCTATCGGGAAGATTGCGTCCACCAGGAATCCTACGAGGCCCTCGTCGACGATTTTAATGGGCGCAAGTACCGCGGCAAGGAACCAGAAGACTTCATCCGCCTATTCATCGACGGCATCTGAGCCCCGGCCAAACAGGCGTTGGGGTGAATGAAGCCAGAGCGAGGGCATTTTCTCGCGAGGACGCTCGCCTCCCGGGATTGCTCACGCTCCTTGGGGTCATTCCGGGATATTTGGCACGCACCACCTTGCGGCCAACCAGGACGGGGATGATTGGACGAACTTTGCTGAGGTATCCTCCCTTCAGGTCAAGGGGATACGCGCCAATGAAGCTCAACTCCGATCGCTCAGTCAATGCCTGCTTCCATTCGCTCGATGATGGACGCAGGATTTTCGTGCCCGGCGGCGAGATCGGCAGCCGTGCCTATCTAATCGAATCTGATGAGGTGGATGAACGGCTCCGCCGAACAATGCGGCGCATCAGTCGTATGTGGTTTGTCTGGATCATCGGATTCAGCACGATCCTGACCGTGGGTCTCCATGTACTGGTACGAGAACTGGGGTTGTCTTTTCCGCCCGTACTTGCGGGTCTACTTGCCCTCTGCTGGGGCGTGTACCGAGTGCTCGAATGGCGAGTGACTGCCGGGCTTGAGCGGGTACCCCTGCCGAGTTCGATTGGCTTCAGCGCTACGGCTGACCAACGCCGGGTATTGCGCGCAACGGTCTTCGTAACGGCCGGATTGGGCCTGTTCTTTCTGGCCATCTCGGTGCCATTGGGTGATATAGAGGGCGTGGTCATCGGAAGTGCGTTATGCGCGTTCAGCGCGTGGTTATGGTGGAAATTCCCTGCCGTGCCCCGGAAGAACTAGCCTCGAAGTACCGAGATTCCAGCAAACGGCTGCTTCGCTGACGCCAATCCCCACCACCTACTCCAGGGCGAACGCGACCAAGGCATCGCCGGGCTGCGTGCCGAGTTTGCCGCCGCCGGTCGCGGTGATCAGCACATGATCCTTCCCATTGACGCGGTAGATGGACGGCGGAGCATAGCCGCCGAAGGGCAGCGCGTGCTCCCAGAGTTGTTCGCCGGTATCGGCGTCGAACGCGCGGATGAGGTCGTCGGGTGTGCCCGCGCAAAAGACGAGCCCGCCCGCGGTGACGGACGGTCCGCCAAAATTCTCCGCGCCGGTGTCGTCGTCTCCCCAGATGGCCAGCTCGGGGTAATAGCCCAAGGGCCGCTGCCATACAATCCGGCCGCTGGCGAGATCAATGCAGTTCAGCGTGCCCCACGGCGGTTTCACACCGGGATAGCCCTCATCATCCACCAGATAGGGGTAGCCATTGTGCGTGTAGCGCACGGGGCCATTCTCGACACGCTGCGCGCTCTCCGGCACATCGCGCAGGAAGAGGTAGTCGAGCAGGGCGTCCTCGTCCTCGGCGGTGAGGGTGTCGGGCGCGGCAGGCATCTGGTTGATGCCCTCGCGAATCAGCAGCCGCACGGCGTCCTCATCAAGGCGGCGCGCCAAGCCGTGCAACGGCGGGTTCATGCCCACCCCGAATCGATGCGGACCGTGGCACTCCATGCAGTACTCGCGATAGATCACCTCGCCGTGTGTCGGGGGCAAGGTTGGGTTTCGCGTGATGGCATCGGGCCGAAAAACCGTGACAATCCACGGGATATTGTTCGACGACACGAACAGCCGGCCCGACTCCGGATCGAACGCGGCCCCGGTCCACTCCGCCCCGCCATGAATGCCGTACAGTACGGTCGGCTTATCCTCCTCGAAAGGCGCAAACCAACCGTAATTGGCTTTCTCGATTCGTTCGTGCACATAGGTGCGCGCGAGTTCGGTGCGTTCGGTCACATCGTCGCGGGAAAAGGCCTGCCGGGCGAAGGGCTCGGGCAACTCGATATCCGGCTGATAGGGCCAGGTGCGCTCGCCGGGAAGGGTGGAGACCGGGGCACGGCGAAAGCGCACGGGAAACAGGGACTCCCCCGATTCACGGTCGAGCAGCAGCGTGTTGCCGAGTTTGGTGACCTGCGCCACGGCATCCACGCGCCGTCCCTCAAAGTCGATCGTGACGAGGTTCGGCGGCGCAGGGATGTCCATATCCCAGATGTCGTGCCGGATCTCCTGAAAATGCCAGACGCGCTCGCCGGTGAGGGCATCGAGCGCGAGGATGCAGTTGCTGAACAGGTTCTGCCCGCGGTGGGTGTTGCCCGCGAAGTTCGGCTTGGGCGAACCTGTGGCGATATAGGCGATGCCACGGGCCTCATCCAGCGCCATGCCGCCCCAGGCATTCGCACCCTCGCTGATCGTCTCCCAGGTGTCCGCGCCGTACTCGTCCCCCTCGGGAATGGTGTTGAAATACCAGAGGCGCTCGCCGGTGATCACATCGTAACCGGCCACATCGCGCAGAAAGAGCGGCAGCACCAGCACGCCTTCGTATACCGCACCCGCCACGCGCGATTCGCCCGAGCGCACGCGGCCGCCATCGCCAAATGCGGCAATCGGCTCGCCGGTATCCGGATCCAGCGCCCAGAGCGACGCCCCGGAAGTAAATAGAAGCCGGTGCGCGTGCTCCCCCTCGCCCGGCCAGTACACCATGCCCCGATGCGCAGGGATACCACCGGGTTTGAAGCGCCATTTCTCCTCGCCCGTCGCTGCGTCAATGGCCACGAGGTGTTCACCGGCCGTCGCGGTGTATATCGTTCCCTCGACGATGACCGGATTGCCCTGCACACTTCCCTCGCCGTCGCCCGAGCGGTACTCCCACGCCTTGCGCAAGCGATGCACATTCTCCCTCGTAATCTGATCGAGCCGTGCGTAGCGAGTGTTGTGCGGGTCACCGTGGGACCGGTGCCAGGTCTGGAAGTAGGCTTCCGGGATTTCCTTCGCGGCGGCCAGACTTTCAGGATTTGCCGCAGGTATCACCTGAAACTCGGGCAATGCCGCGCGAATCGCGGCGTCCTCGACCTCGGTCTCGCGGGGATGCTGACTCACTTCGCCTCCCTGAAGGTCGTCGAAGTCCCACAAGGCGACGGTGGCATCGTCCCATTCCAGGGGCACATCCAAGACGGTGATTTCCCGAATCCCGCTCGAGATGCGGATATCGTCCAACTCGCCATCGCAATGCGGGCCGCTCTCGACCAATCGGCCGATGCCCAACCCGCCGGGAACAGGCGCCATGCCCGTGGAACGCACCGACTGTGCGGCAACCTCGGCGCCATTGACGAAGAGTGCCATGCGGTCCGTGTCGTAGTGCATCGCGAGGTGATGCCACTCGCCATCCACGATTCCCACCTCGCTGTGGAGGTGATCCGGTTCGAGCCCGGGCGCGTAGACCGTCAGGTGCCCCGAGCCGGGCATCGTGAAGATCTCCCAGTGCTGCCCCGAAGCCTTCGTGTCATTGGCAATCAGGATGTTGTAGTTGACCGCGCTGTGAAGGCGCGCCCGCAGCTCAACGGTGATGGGCGGTACGCGATACGCATCGTCACCTTCGACGAGCATCGCGCCGGAAAGCGCCAGCCCGAATTCGGGCGCAACGCTGGAGACCCCCGATGCGTCTCCCATGGGGGATTGGTCCACCCGCAAGGGAGGCCGCGGCCCCGGCGGCGGTGAGCCGTCGAGTTGCGCCAGCAACCAGTCCAAGCCATCGAGGTTGTCGCGCAGCGTGTCCTCGGCGTCGTCCATGGTGTGCCCCAAAATGCCGATGGGGCCGTCATAGCCGCTCTCAAGCACCTCGCGCAGCAGGCGCAAATCCTCGGAGCCGTTGCCCAGCGGCATGATCTTGTCGCCGAGGGCATCCGCACCCGGACTCATGCCATTGAGGTTGAACGACAGCAAATGCGGCTTCATTGTCGCCAGCATTTCCGGAAAGCGCTCCAGGTGCGCGTGGCCGTGGTGCAGGTTGTAGACGATACCGACATTGTCCGCGCCGAGCGCCTCGATGATGTCGATCTGGTTCTCCGGCTCGCCGAACCAGCCCATGTGGTTGTACAAACCCACCGTGCAGCCCAGCTCCGCGGCCCGCTCGACGATCGGCCGCAAGATGGCCACATGCTCCTCGACACGGCGCGCGTGTTCCTCCGGGGTCGTGTCGACTTCACCGCCGTGCAGGCTGACCCATAGCTCCGTCTGAATCCCGTGCCGCTCGATCACCTCGAGCAAGGCATCGGCCTGATGGTTTAGTGCGGGCGGAAACCACACCGCACGCAACTCAATGCCCCAGCGCTCGAGCGTGCGCACTTCCTCGTCAAAGGTAGGCAAATGCTCATCGCGCCAATCGTAGGCCAGCCGTGAAATGCCCGAACGCCGCAACATTTCCGCGCGCGCCTCGGGGCCCCGCTTGCGGCCGTCATAGGGCACCACGCACCACGCCACGAGGTTGTCCCGCGCGAACAGGGCGGGTGCGCTGGCATCCGGGCGCGAAGTCTCGGCGAGTGCGGGCATGCATGCAATCAACGCGGCCACCAAGCACGGAGGCCATCGCAACCATTGGGACCAAACCACAGAAATTCCCTCCCTTCTTGCATTCGAATGGGCCTGAATGGCGTTGTTGCCTTCCGGCCCTGCCACAGGGGTATCACTTCCCATGGGTGGATTCCAAGTTGGGGGGGTGGAGGTCCGCTGCCCGGGGTCAGCCGGGGTTCACTTCTCGCCGGGCCACGAGAATGAGCGATTCCCCGAAAAGCACCGGGATCGTCGTCATCTGCTGCACCACCTCGCGAATCTGGCGGGCGTGCTCGGGACTCTTCGCCCCCTTGCGCGTGGCGAGCCGCGTGCCGAGGTAGTGCACGGGGGCCCACGGCAAATACAGCCAACTGACCGGCTTCACGCGGTTCGTGGCCACCTGCTCGATGCGGAACCCATTCGTGTGCAGCATGTACCGCAACTCGGGAAAGCTGCGCATGTTGATGTGGTGCCGACGCTGTGGATGGGCCTCGTCCAGCGGATGTTTGGCCTTGTTGTGAAAACCCGTCCAATACCAGCGCCAACGCGAACGCAGGGAGGAGACATTCGGCGTGGTCAGGAACAGCCAGCCCCCGGGCTTGACCACGCGCCCGCATTCGCATAGGAAATCCCACGGACGCCGAATGTGCTCGATGCCCTCGATCGACACTACGGCATCAATGCTGTCCGTGCGGTAGGGCAGCGGTTCATCCATATCGGCCACGACGGCATTCACGCGCTGGTTCGCCACGGGCACGGCGGGGAGGTGATCAATGTCGAGCGCATGGATGGTGTAGGCGTTGGCGGCAAGGCGGCGCGTGAAGGCGCCCGAGCCGCAGGGGGCATCCACGACGGTTCCCGAGGGGCACCGCTCCTGGAGCAGGTCATAGACCACATCATGCGTGTGGCGAGGCGCCGATTCACGCGACTCGGCGGGCCGCGCGACCTCGGCGGGAATGGTGTCTTGCAGGTTCATCGTAGATGGTCCTTAGGGTGAACCACGGCTACCTATCGGAACATTCCGCTCGTCAGAATACCAAGTGGGGCCGAAAAAGGGCAGTTTTGAGCGTTCGACAGGTTTGGAAAGTCGAATTCAGCCTGCTACTCTTTGCTCGAACTGGGCAAGACAACGGCAGCACGCATTCAAGGGGAGGAGCACGGAACCCATGGCAAAGACGAACTGGTCGCGGCGGCAGTTTCTGGCGATGGGCGGCGCGATGGTCGCCACCGGCGCCTTGGCGCAGGGCTTGCCCGCCGGCTTGGTCAAACCGACATGGGAACCCGCGTCGGAGCGCAAACTCCGCATCGGCATCGCGGGCGGGCGCTTCGGCCTTTCGTTCCAATGGCTGGAACACCCGAGCTGCACGGTCGCCGCCGTCAGCGACCTCATCCCCGATCGCTTGGAGCGGATGAAGCAGCGTTTCGAGTGCGACACGACCTACCCCTCGCTCGAGGAGATGGTGAAGGACCCCGATATCGACGCCATCGGCGTGTTCACGCCCGCGCCGGACCACGCCCGCCACACGCTGCTGTGCTTCGAGCACGGCAAACATGTGATTTCCGCGTGCCCGGCCTGCATGACGCTGGAGGAGGCCGAACAGCTCGTCGAGGCCAAGAAGCGCACCGGTCTTCGGTACATGACCGCGGAAACCAGCTATTACCGCTGGGAGACGATCACCACGCGACGCCTGCACCAGCAGGGCGCCTTTGGCGAAATGGTGTACTGCGAGGGTGAGTACTACCACCCCGGCATTGGCTACGACCAGGACAGCCTCTCGCGCACAGACGGAGAAAAGACCTGGCGCTACGCCTTTCCGCCGATGCTCTACCCGACGCACTCGACCGCCTTTCTCACCGGCACGACGGGCGAGTACATCGTGAAGCTATCCGCAGTGGGCTTGGAGGAACACAACGACATTGCCTACCGGCCCGAGTCAAACGACTACAATAACAACTTCGTGAACGGCATGGTCATGGCCGTGACGAACGAGGGCCATCCATTCCGCTGGATCGTGGCGTGGAATATCCATGCACACGGGGAGCGCGCGACCTGGTTTGGCGACAAGGCGGCCCTCTACATGCCCAACAACGCCAGCCAGCCGTTTGTACACCAAGTGGAGGGTGGCCAGGCCCTGGTGGAAGTGCCGGACTACTGGCACGAGCTGCCCGAGCCCATTCGCGGGCATGGCGGCCACGGCGGCTCGCACCCCTTCGTCACGCACGAATTCGTCAGCGCGTTCGTCGAGAACCGCGAGCCCGTCGTCAATCTCGAAATGGCGCTGGACTTCTGCGTGCCGGGCATTGTCGCGCACCAATCCTGCCATGAGGGCGGCAAACAACTCGAAGTGCCTCGGTTTTTCTAGGGGCTCGTGCGCTGCCCGCTGATGTGCATCCAGTGGGCGTCGGCCTTGGCGCGGTTGCCGTCGGCATCGCGCCTCCAGATGGTGCGGGCGTTGGTCAAGGTTCCGCGCCTGAAGAGATACACGCGTCCGTCTTGGATGAGGAAATTCTTGTAGTCGACCTCGTGCATTTCCCCATCCGTCATGCCCAGGGCGCACCAACCACCGTAGGCAAGAAGATATCGCTCGGGTTCGGCCACAAAACGCGTCCGATTCTCCTCGTTGGCGAAGCGCAGCATCATCCCGTGATGGTCGTAGGTGAGTTCCGGGTCGCCAGGCACCGCCGCCTCTTCGTCCAGGTACGCAACCGGGTCGTACCCTCCGAAGGGCACTTGGGAGTTCTCCATCAGGTTGAACGACTCGATCCGAAACGGGCGCTCAATGGCCTGCATCAGGTTCGCGAATCGTTCAAAGCCAAACCGATCCCCGGTATTCTGCCCAATGTACCGATAGACTTCGGTTCCATCGGGGTCGATGAGCACGAAGGCCGGGAAACGCATCAGCTCGCCGTGGTACTCATACCCATGTGTGATGCGCAGGTGGCGCGCCACGGAGCCATGCGGATCCCGGTAGATGGCGGGAACCTCAAGGCCGGGCGGTGCGCCGCTGGCCTCATCCAGCAATGACTCCGTCCATCGCTCGATGGCCGCTTCCTCATCCGGCTTGATGAACAGATGACGCACCTCGGGGTACATCTCCCCTTGAAGCGCGTAGGTGCGGGTGTGCATCAGGCAGAACAGGCACTCCGTCTTCAGCAGGAAGTGCAGCGCCGTGTATTGGCCCTTCAATTCCTGAATCGTGACCTCGCCCGAACCATCCATGGCAAACAGCCGGTATTGCCGGGGCGTCTCCGAGGGCGGATCTGCGTTCTCGGCAGCACCCGCCAGTCCGCTTGCGAACACGGCGACCAGAAGCGCGAGCAAGAACCCCGTGGGGGAAACGAATCGCAGGCTATTCTGGTGCATCGCCACCCGCATCTTCCGTTTCCGCCGATGCCTCTGCCTGTATCCGCTCCCACTCTGCCTGGGGGATGAACTCCAGCGCGACATCGTTGATGCAGTAGCGCAGGCCCGTCGGTTCCGGCCCGTCGGGAAACACATGGCCCAGATGGCTGCCGCTTTGCGCATCCACCACTTCGGTGCGCACCATGCCGTGGCTATAATCTGGGACAAACTTCACCGCGTCGGGCGAAATCGGCTCAAAGAACGCCGGCCAGCCGGAGCCACTCTTGTATTGGGCGCTGGAGTGAAACACCGGGACGCGAATGCCCGCCACCACATACACGCCCTCTTCCGAAGCGCTGAAGTCCGTCAGGAAGCAGGCGGGCTCCGTGCCTTGGCTGCGCAGGATTCGGTACTGCTCGGGCGTCAGCAAGGTGCGCCATTCCTTCTCGGACATCTTGATGGGCCAGTCGTACGCGGCCGGGTCACGAATCACTTCCACCTTGCCCTCACCATCGGCGTCGGCCGTTTGCGCGGCCACGGCGGTCGGACCGCTGCCACAGGCCGCCAGCGCAATCGTAGCGCAGGCAGTCGTCGCGCAAGCCATCAGGCCTCGAAATACAGGGTGCATTCTGGGCGCCTCCAATTATCGCGCGGCTTCGGGTGCAAGGGCCTTCACAGCCTCGAGCACCTCGGAAGGCTCGGCGCGCTTGCGGTAATCCTTGTCGACAAAAGCATAGGTGATCTCGCCTTCCGCGTTGATGACATAGGTCGCGGCGAGGGGCAGCTCCCACTTGTCCTCGCCATGGCGTTCGGCAAGGTCAAAACGCGGGCGAAACACCTCGACGAGAAAGTCCGGCAGCGGATAGACCACGCCAAACGCGCGAGCCACTTCGTTGCCCGCATCGCTCAGCACCTCAAACGATAGTTGTTCCTTCTGGGCTGTGTCGAGTGTGTGATCGGGCAATTCCGGGCTAATCGCAACCAAGGTCGCGCCGGCCGCCTCGAACTCGGGAAGCATGCGCTGCATCGCCTGCAATTGGATATTGCAATACGGGCACCAGCCACCCCGATAGAAGAGTACGACCACCGGGCCCTGCTCGAGCAAGTCAGCCAAGGCGACCTCCGCGCCGGTGGCGCCGGGCAGGGTGAAATCCGGGGCTTCATCGCCCACCGAGAGAGCATCCTCCAACACGCCGGAACCGCCAACCGCCTCGATGCCCCGCTCGAACAGCGCAATCATCTCGGCCGGGGCCGCGGCGGCAAACTCGGCTGAGCGCGCCTCCAGTTCGGCCCGAAGCGAGTCTTCCTTTGTCGTCTCCTCGGCCACGGCGCTGAATGCCAGCGTCATCGTCACGATCATTCCCATGGCAAGCTTCATCTCAAACTCTCCCGGCGCCGAGCGCATGCCCTGCTCGCGGATCACAGCAGGGGAAACACCAACCTTTTTTCCACATCCAGTGTATTCAGCCCGGCGGTGGGATGCCGTCACTACGGGGAAACGGGCATCCCCAGTTTTTCCGCCCAATCGGCCGCAAGCCGCGGGCGCGGCTTCCACCGATCGTGCAACCACAGCCACTGACCGGGGTTGGCGCGAATCATCTCCTCGATGGCATCCTGGCAGCGCTGGGTGTTCTCGATGAGGTCCTGCCGAAGGTCGTCGCTTCGCACCATGTCGAGCGCAGGCCGGATCTCAATCCGGTAGCGCCCGTCGGGAAGCCGCACCATGTGCACGGGATGGATCCGTGTACTCGAGCGCAATGCGATCATGGGTGCGGCAATGGTGGCCCAGGTCTCCCGCCCGAAAAAGGTGACGGGCGAGGCGTTGTGCCGGGGGTTCTGATCCACGAGGATGCCGATGGTGTAACCCTCGGAGAGCAGGCGGAACACCTCGATTCCTGCCCCGTGCTTGGGAATGGTGAGCAGTCCGGTCGAGCGGCGCAATCCATCCACAAAGTCATTGAGCCGATCATCATCCAGCGGGCGGATGATCTCGGCCCCGGGAATCCCCTGGCATTGGATGAACGGCGCCATCCACTCCCAATTGGCAAGGTGTGCGCCGATCAACACCGCACCCCCTTCCCTATCGAGGAGGTCGAGTCCCTCCAGTTCGATCAACTCGTGGGCACGCTCGCCCTTCAGCTGCGGAATGCGCCCAAATTCCGCCGCGACGATACCGACATTCCGGGTGGCCTCTCGAAGAATGCGGCGCTTTTCGGTCAACGAGAGTTCGTCGCCGTAGGCCAGGTTGAGGTTGTCCATGCCGATGCGGCGGATGCGTGGCACAACAAAGTAGGCGAGGTCCCCGAGGAGGATGCCGAGCCTGCGTGCGAGGGAGAGGGGCATCGCCTGCGTCAGCCGCACAAAACCGATGCTCGCCACGCGGAACAGGCCCTGCACGAATGCGTTGCGCCGCCGCGCCATGGCTGTGTCAGCCCCCGAGGGTGAGGGTCTCCCCCACGGCCGGCGCATGCGTCCTCGCGGAGCCACTGACATTGGAGGCCATCCACTCGATGGCTTCCTCATCCCCGTGCACGAAAATGACATCCTTGGGCTGCGTCGCGTCAATCACGCCCTGCAGGTCATCGCGGGTGGCATGGCCGGAGAAATGGAATCGCTGGATGTTCGTCATCTTCAACGCGACCGGCTCGGAATCGCGCATGAAAACCAGCTTATCGCCCGGCGAGGCATGCAAGACCTGATACCCCAGGGTTTCGTGGTCCAGATAGCCGACGAAGAAAATTCCGTGGCGGTCCTCCTTCGCCATTTCCATCGCCAGCAGGGCCGAGGGCGTATTCTCGACCATCATGCCCGAGGTGGCCACTACGATGGCCGGCTTCGACAGCAACGCGCGCCGTTCCTTCGGGTTCCACATGTCGCCGATGCGCTCGAACTCGACCAGCGGCACCAAGGTGGCCTCCGGCCGAAGGAGGTGCTCGTATTTCACATAGGTCTCGTACACCGCGCGGCCCAGGCCCGAGGCGTAGACAGGCACATCGGGCAGACGCCCTTCCTCCTGCAGCCGGTAGATGACATTGAGCATCTCCTGCATCCGGCCGAGCGCGAAAGTCGGCACCAGCACAACGCCGCCGGCGTCAAGCACCTTGTTCATTTCGCCGACAAAGCGGCGCATTTCCGTGTCGTAGGTAGGAAGCGCGGCATCATCGGCCGCACCGCGGGTTGACTCGATGATCAGCGTGTCGATTTTCACCGACGGGTCAACCGGTACATAGCCGCCCAGGAGTTCCTGGTCGCGCATGAGCACATCGCCGGTGTACAAGACGGTGTGGCCGGGGGTGCGGATCAGGATGCTGGCCGCACCGAGCACATGGCCGCCGTGGTGGAAACTGACCTTGGTCTCCGTGCCTGCCACCGGGGCGAAGGGGCGGTTGAAATCAAACCCGACGGAATTGGTCATGGCCGTCTCGACATGCGAATGGTGGTAGAGCGGATACTCGGGGATGCCCTTTTCCTTGCCCAGGATCGTCATGACCGACACGCTGTTGTGCAGCATGCGCGCCATGATGCTCAGGGTTGGCTTCGTGGCGTAGACCGGCGTCTCGGGGTAGTCCCGCACGAGCCAGGGCACCGCGCCGCAGTGGTCAATATGGGCGTGCGATACCAGCAAAGCATCCGGCCGGTTGCGCAGCAGGTTGAACTTCGGCAACTTCCCGTAGCCATCGTTTTTCGGGTGCATGCCGCAATCGATCAGCAGTTCAATGCCGCCAATGGCAAGGCGATAGCAATTCGCGCCGATTTCGCGCGCGCCGCCCAAAGGTGTAAACGCAACTTTTTCCAATAGTTACAAAGCTCCTGTATTTGTTGAGGGAATATAGCAATGCAGGGACGCGGGGCGCAATAAGGGCGCCGTCCCTAGGATTCGCAACCCTAGGATTCGATCACACCCAGCCGCCGAAGCTGATGGCGAAGGTGACCGGCATAGTCGGCGATCATCCACTCCGGCGTGCACGGCTTGTCGTGGCCGATCAGGCAGGGTTTGACGAGGTGCTCCGGCGCAATGCCGCGCACCGTGTGCAGCAAGTGGGAATTCACCGCCACCCAAAGCGCCACCACCTCAGCCCACGGGCGCTCGGCGTAGCGCTGCACCGCCACCCAGCCCTGCGGATCAAAGCCGGGAAAGGAGAGCAAGGGTTCCAGTTGTATCCGCACGAACCGCTGCTGGTAGTTCGCCGCCGTGTCGATCAGGTGGCCTATCACCTCCTTCGCAGACCAGCCCTCGGCATCCACCGCGGAATCCGGATCGGGAAGGGCGAGCAGGGCCTCGGGCGCCACGGAGATGTACTCCGCGAGCATATCAAAGGCCTTTTCCCGGGTAATATCGCCTCGCTTGACGGGGCGCTTGGGGGCTTCCTCCACGCTCATGAGCCGGATTCCGCCATGGCCAATGCCCATGCGCGCGGCACCACCACAACCCGCGCCCCGGCGCGAATCACGCTCACCAGAACCTCGCCCGGAATCTTTGCCTCGTCCAGCCATCCACGCTCAAAAGCAGCGCCATACGATGCCAACTCCTGCGGCGTGATGCGGGCCATCACCGGCACCGGCAAGGCCTCGCTCGCCGCGCGGAGTCGATCGAGGTTCGGCAATGCCGGCTCAATCAGGACCATGTCGGCGCCTGCACTCACCCAATCGCTGGCCTCGGCAGGACATGACGGTTCGGCATCCGGGACATCGAGCGGAAACGATGCGCAGGCCACGATGATGGCATTCACCTCGCCATCGGCCTCCAGACCGTCGCGCACGGCGCAGCAATCACGGCCGGAAACCGCAATCAGGTCCGCCCCGGCTGCGCGCATGCGCCGGGCAGCCTCAAGTGGTTCTATTGTGCAAGCGCGGAGGTCCACTGCGAGACAACCCTCCTCACCCGCAGCGTGCCGGGCCTCCTCCACTGCTGCCGCCGCCGCGACTAAGTCGTTGGAAACGCTCATCCAGAGCCCCCCGAAACCGGACAGGGATGGCCCCTTGGCGGTGACATCAGCCGGATCGGCGTCAATCAGGAGGTGCGCCGGGGAGACGGCATGCTCACGCACAAGGCGGCGAATGGCTTCGGATTGGCGCAGACGGCGCGGGCGAATGGGGAGCGGGGGCATATTGGGCTTGAAACTCCAGTGGGTCGATGCGGTGCCATAGGATACCCGCCATGGGGGCCACCGAACAAAGCGAACGCGGGCCGCTTCTCACTCTCGAGAAGCGGCCCGCGTATTGTGTGCAATTGCGATGCGTGTGTTACGACTTCTTGTTGCGGAAGCGGCGCGCGGCGAAGCCGGCAAGGCCGATGCCCAGAAGCGTCATCGTGGTGGGCTCGGGGATGATATTCGTGTCGATCTGAAGCACGAGGTCGTTGTAGTCCCCGTCAAAGTTGGCCGAGCCAAGTGCCAAATCTTCCCAAGCCGACAGGTACGATCCAGCGTATGAAGCGTCGCCGGTGAGCGCGGCCAAGTCATACAGCGCCTGGTGATCGATGCCGTCGCTATTGAGCGCCACTTCGGAGTACCAGGTGTTCGAGCCGCCATTTGTCGAAGTCAGGAAGAAGCCGAAATCATTCTCCGACGAGAAGGCGCCCGCGCCCGTAACGGCGTACCCGGAACCCGTCACCGTGAACAGCACATTTTCCGTGGCCGTGGCGGTGTCATACCAGCCGAAGGTCTGCGAGTTGGCCGCGAATACGGCCTGGGCGCTCGCCGACACATTGAGAAAACTGAAAGTCTCGGTGCCCACTTGCGCGAACTGCATGTCTGCGTTGCTGTTGAAGCTGGTGCCGTAAATGTTGTTGACGATCAGCCACAAGGAGTCCTCGCTGGCATGCGGCGTATTGTTGATGTCGCCCGCCGGGATGATCGCACCCCACGCGAGTACAGGTGTCAGCGCGACCATAAGTGTCGCAAAAAGCGTCTTCTTCAGCATTGGTTTTCCCTTTCCGTTAATTCGCCTACCCACCCATGGGTGCTTCGTACTGTTTGTCAGGCCCCATTGATGACGCCCATGCAGACGGTAACGCATACCCCGTGCCATTATTGCTCGAGCGACTGTAAAGCCCTAGAAAAAAACAGGTTACAAGGGGGTAATTTTTTTGGCGTTTTGTGGCCGTTCAAATTGTTAACAAGCTCAACTTATTCTCGATACGACCAGAGTTACTCACAAATGACACACTATGATCATCACGCGATCCACAACGGAACATATATGCAGAGACACTATCCCTTGTGTTCCTGACTCTTCCCTCGTATGATGCCTACTACCCAGTGTAACCTACCGGAAACTCGCCCATGACCGTCGATGACCTTGTCTCCAACCCCCCGCGCCTCCACATTGGACCGGACGGCACCCCGGCGGGCTACGCCGTCTCGGCGGGAGTGCTCCGATACCTCGATACCGTGCTCGAGTCCGGCCAATGCACGCTCGAGACGGGCGCAGGGGTGAGCACGATCCTGTTCGCCATGAAGGGGACCCGGCACACCAGCATCGCGCCCGCGGCGCCCCTGTTCGAGCGTATCCGTGCGTGCCTGGCCGAGTCGGGGCTGCCGGGGGATGGCATCACGCTGGTGAACGAGCGCTCGGAGGCATACTTGCCCTCCTTGGAGTGCGAACCGCTGGACCTCGTGCTGATCGACGGCCGCCATGCCTTCCCCTCGCCCTTTATCGACTGGTACTACACCGAGCCCCATTTAAAGGTAGGCGGCCTGCTGCTGGTGGACGACACACCGATCTGGACGGGCCGAGTCCTGCGGGATTTTCTCCGCGAGGCACCGGAATGGGAGTCCGTCACGGACATCGAGGGCCGCACGGCCGTTTTCCGCAAGCTGGCCGACGGGGGACACCAAAAATTCTGGCCCGACCAGCCCTTCGTCGTGCGCCGCAGCAACAGCACCTGGCCGCGCGTCCAGGCAGTTGCCTCCGCATTGCTCCACGGTCGCCTCGGCGAACTCCGCGACATGGCCCACCGCTACCGCGCCAACCGCCGCAGACAGTAGTGAGAGAATGGGGGGACGGACCCCTCATTTCCTCGTCTGACGACCAATTTCGGCAATGGCTGCGGGAAATGAGGGGTCCGTCCCCCATTTCCAGCCCCGGGCAAAAGGTGCCGGGCGGAGGCAAGGCTTGCCGTGCTGACCCTCGGCGCGGTTGCGGAAACCCCTGCAAACAGGCCATTTCCACTTGGCACCGCTCTTGCCCCTGTCAGGCTGGGTCCGCTCCCCATTGCGGGCCCAACTTCATGAGCGAGGTGGATCCGGCAGCCCGGGGCGTTCCCCATTGCGTGCCGGGCAGGCGCTGTGCACGGCGCCGCGCCGGGTCACCCCGAAGGAGGACCCCGCCCGGTATGAACCGGGTGAGCGGCAGACAGGCTTGGGGGCTTGGGATGGACATTGGTCTATATGCAGCAGCGCACGGGATGCGCTCGCTCGAGCAGCGGCAGGAGGTGATCGCCAACAACCTCGCCAATGTCGCGACACCCGGCTTCCGGCGCCAGGAGGGCGTGGTCGAGGGCTTTTACGAAATCTTCCTCGGGGCGCGCGGCACGATCAACCGCTATGACGCCCGCACAGCCCCCGGTGGCGGCCTCAAAATGGTGGAAACCTTCACGGACAAGGCCAACGGCCCGATCGTCACCACGGGCGGAAAGCTCGATGTGGCCCTCGAGGGCCCCGGCTTCTTCGCACTCAACACACCCTTTGGCGAGCGCTTCACGCGCGCGGGCAATTTCACGATGGATGTCGCCGGCAATCTCGTGACGGTGGACGGGCATATCGTGCAGGACGCCAACGGCGGCGCACTCACCATCGGCGATGGCGAGCCGGTCTTTCAGGATGACGGCACGGTCACGGTGAACGGGCAGCCGATCGGGCAGTTGCGCGTGGTGGAGTTTGACGACCCCCACATGCTGCTGCGGCAAGGCGAGGGCCTGTATGTGGCGAGCGATGCGGCCCTCGAGCGCTCACTTCCGGCCGAGAATACGCGCATCCTCGGCAATTCGCTGGAGCAATCCAACACGCAGGTGGCGGCGGAAATGATCAAGATGACCCTGGCCGCACGGATGTATGCGGCCAATCAGAAGGTCATCACTTCGATAGACGATACCTTGGGCTTGGTGATTCAGCAGGTTGGTACGCCGCGCTAGCGCGGCATGGGGAGTACAGGCAAGTGATACGAGCGCTGTTTACATCGTCCACGGGCATGATCAGCCAGCAGCTGAATGTGGACACGATCGCGAACAACATCGCCAATGTGAACACGACCGGGTTCAAGAAGAGCCGGGTGAACTTTCAAGATCTGCTTTACGAGACGATCAAGCCTCCCGGCACGGAGACCACCACCGGCGCCCGCATCCCCGAGGGCATCCAGGTGGGGCATGGCGTGCGGCCGGCCACGATCGCCAAGATCTTCTCGCAGGGAAACCTCATCCTTACGGGCAACCAGTTCGACCTCGTGATCGAGGGCGACGGCTTCTTTCAGATCGAGCTGCCCGACGGCACGGTCTCGTACACGCGCGATGGCTCGTTCAAGGTGGATGCCGACGGCAACATCGTCACGGCGGATGGATACCCCCTCGTGCCCGCGCTCACGCTGCCGGACAACTTCCTGCAGTTCATCGTGAATGCGGACGGCAACGCCTCGGTCACGACGGCCGACTCGCCGGTGCCGCAGGTACTCGGCCAGATCAACCTCGTGCGGTTCATCAACCCGAGCGGCCTCGACGCGCGCCTCGGCCGCAACCTTCTGCTCGAGACCGAGGCCAGCGGCCCGCCGCAAGAGGGGCAGCCCGGCCTTGACGGCTTGGGCACCATCGCGCAGGGATTCCTGGAGAATTCGAATGTGCAGGTCGTGGAGGAAATCGTCAACCTGATCATCGCGCAGCGCGCGTATGAAGCCAACGCCAACATCGTGTCGACCTCGGACGAAATGCTCCAGGTCGCCAACAATGTGAAGCGGTAACGGAGCCGCCCTCATGAAAACCCTCGCCACTGCCGCCGTCATCGTCGCAATGCTCGCCGCCGCGCCCGCGTGGAGCGGGGAGCTCGAGGCCACCGCGCCCGTGCGCATTACGCTGCACGACGAGGCCCTCGTCGAGGGCCCGACCATCAAGCTGGGCGACCTCGCGAGCGTGTCGGGCGAGGGGGCGGAGTCCTTGGCCAGTATCGAGATCAACCCCGCGCCAGTACCGGGCAATTCGCGCAATCTCACCTCGGCCCTCATCGAGGCGCGCATCCGCAACTCCGGCCTCGAGCCGGAGAGCTTCGAGGTGCGCGGGCCGCGCGTCATCAAGACCACGCGCGCGCACCAGGTGGTGGGCAGGGGCCGCATCGAGGAGGAGCTGGAAAGTCACATCCTGTTTGAGATGCCATGGGACCCGAGCCTCACCATGATCGAGATCATGGTGCCGGAGCAGGAAATCACCCTGCCGCCCGGCACGGTCGAAATCGCATGGCAGACCAACCCACGCTACGAGTACCTTGGCCTCGGCGCGTTCAAGGCGGACATCCTCGTCGACGGCGAGCGTCAGCGCAGCGTGCTGTGCCGAGCGAATATCGAGGCCTACGGTGAGTTGCCCGTCGCGGTGGACCAGATCACGCGTGGCCAGGTCATTGGACCGGGTCACCTCCGCATGGAGCGTCACTCGCTCTCGAATCTGCCGCCCGGGGCCTACCACGATGCCTCGGATGTCATCGGGCAGGTTGCACGCACGACCATTTTGCCGGGCCAGCTCATTACCCAGCGCCGGGTGGAACAACGCACCCTCGTGCGCCGCCGCCAACTGGTCACGGTCGAATCCCGCGTGGGAACGCTGGTCGTGACCACGGAGGCCCGTGCGATGAGCGACGGCAAGGCGGGCGATGTCATTGAACTGACCAACACCAACTCGAACCAGCTGTTCACGGGCGTCGTGCTCTCGAACGGCCGTGTCGCGGTGCAATAAGGAGTATCGAAATCATGCGAGCACTCATTCTCATTCCCATGGTGATGGCCGCGGCCATCGCGAGCGCCCAATCGGGCTCGCTGTTCTCTGACCGCACCGAATCCGCGGGCACCTTAATCTCGGAGCGCAAGGCCAAATTCGAGCCGGGCGACATCATCACGATTCTCGTGCGCGAGAACATCGACGCGCAGACGCAGTCCAACACCAACACGAAGAAGGAGTCGGAGGTGTCGGCCACGGCGCCGATTGCGGCCAACCCCTTCCTCGTGCAGAGCCCCCCGAACGGCCTCAACATCATCAACCCCGGCGAGCTGCCCAATTGGCAGCTCGAGGCGGAAAACGAGCATCGCACCCAGGGCCGCACGCAGCGTAACAACCGGCTCGTGACCACGATCGCCGCGCGCGTCGTAAGCACGGAGTCGAATGGCATCGTGCATATCGAGGGCACCAAGCGCGTGACCGTGAACCGCGAGGACTCGCTCGTGCGGATACGCGGCGTGATTCGCGAACGCGATGTCACTTCGGATAACACCGTGCTCTCCACGCAGGTTGCGGATGCCGAGATTGAACTGCAAGGGAAGGGCCCGCTCTGGAACAACCAGCGCCGCGGCATCATCACCCGTTTTCTCGATTGGTTCTCGCCATTTTAGGCGCAATGCACGGGAGTTTGAGCGTGATGCGTATCAAGTGTGGAGTACCGGGCCTGCTGCTTCTCGCGCTGATGGTGGTCCTGTTCGCGTCGGCCTCCGCCCATGCGAACACGAGCATCAAGGACTTGTGCGAGATCCAGGGCGCGCGGGGCAATACGCTGCGGGGTATCGGCCTCGTGGTGGGCCTCTCGGGCACGGGGGACAGCGCGGCCGCGGCCATTCGCGCGCAGGAGCGCATGCTCGAGCGCATGACCATCGACATTGACAGCCGCAACGAGCTGGCCTCGGACAATATCGCCGTGGTGACCGTAACCGCCATGCTGCCGGCCTTTGCGAAGGCGGGCACCCGCATTGATGTGCAGGTACAGTCCCTGTACGACTCCGACAGCCTCCAAGGCGGCACCCTGCTGGAAACCCTGCTCTACGGCATGGACGACCGCGTGTACGCCGTCGCGCAGGGCAGCATCTCCATCGGCGGCTTCAGCGCCGGGCGTGGAGGCGGCGCGGGGGTCCAGCAGAACCATGTGACCGCGGGCCGCATCCCCATGGGGGCCTTCGTCGAGCGCGAGGTACCGGCGACCATCACCGATGGCGAACGGCTGATGCTGCTCTTGAAGCAAGCGGACTTCACCACGGCCAACAACATTCAGAAGGCGGTGGATGCACGCTTTGGCGCCGGCAGCGCATACGCCCTGAGTGCCGGGTCCGTCTCGGTGCGCTTTCCCCCGGAGGCGCAGGGACAACTGGTGCAATTCATCGCCCAATTGGAACAGATTCCCGTGGAGGCCGGCCGGCGGGCCCGTGTGGTGGTCAATGAACGCACGGGAACGATCGTCGTTGGCGGTGATGTGATGATCCGTCCATCGCAGGTGGCGCACGGCAACCTGACCATCACGATCGCGGCGACCCCGATCATATCGCAGCCCTTGCCCTTTGCCCGTGGCGAAACCGTCATCACGGAAATCGAGGACCTCGAAGTAATCGAGCAGGAGGCCTACCTGATGCCGGTCGAGGGAACCTCGGCGGCCGAAGTGGCGCAGACGCTCAACCGCCTCAAGGTGACCCCGCGCGACATGATCGCCATTTTTCAGGCCCTGCGCGAAGCGGGCGCCCTCCAGGCCGATCTTGAGATCATGTAGATGTTTTATGTCAACCCCATGACGCAGTGGCAGCGATTCGCCGGTCCCGATGTCGATTTCGAGGAGCGCAAGCGCGAGGTCGCCTTTCGCGAGCTGGAACAGCACTTCGCGCGTCAACTCCTGGCTGAGTGGCGCAAGATGGTGCCCGACGACCCCTTGTTCGGCTCGGATTCCTCCACGCGCCTCCAGAACGACATGATGGACGAGGCCGTCGCCCAGGCCTGGGCGGACAGCGGCCAGCTCGGCATCGCACGGATGCTCGAGGAGCAGATGAGCCTTCGCGAGGAGCAGGCCCGTGCGCAGCTCGCGCTGGAGGCGGAGAAGGCGGTCAAGTAGCGTCCCCTCCCTGCCGATAAAGAGGCAGGAAAAAGAGGACGCGAATCCATGCCATCCACCCATACCACGCTCGAACATCTCTGCAATGCCCTGGACTCGGAACTCGAACGGCAGGAACTCCTGTACGGGCTCGTCCGGGCGCAGCACGACGCCATTCGCGTGCACGACCACAAGACGCTCGAGGCCCGTACCGAGGCCATCGGCGTGCTTGCGCGCGATTCGCGGCACGCGGAGACGAAGCGCCACACCCTCTTTGACCAGCTGGCCATTGCCTACGTGTTGCCCGTGGAGAGCCGCAACATGAGCGGCCTGATTGCTGCCAGCCCGGCGCCCTTCAACAAGCGTCTGAAGGAATTGCAGACCAGCCTGCGCACCATCGTCGAGAAAACGCAGGAACAAGTGCGTCTGAACGCCCGTCTTGTGCAGCGCTCATTGCGCACGGTCCAGGTCACCCTCGCCGCCGCCCAACCCCCCGAGCAAGCGGCGGGATACCCCATGCCCCGCACCGGGTACGGAAAGTCCGCCCCCGTCCTGCTGGACCAGAGGGGATAACGGGCCATGGCCACCATCCGCGTCACACCGAACATCCTCACCCAGCGCGTGCTGACCAACCTGCGCGATCAGAACCGCCGCATTCTCGGCCTTCAAACCCAATTGGCAACCGGGCGGCGCATCAACAACCTCTCCGAGGGGCCCTTGGCAGCACGCCTGGCCGTGGGCATCCGGCGCGAGATTCAGCGCAACGAGCAGTATCTCGAGAACATCAACACCACGGCCCCCTTTCTGCAATCAACCGCCACGACCACGCAGACGATGACCGACATCTACCAGCGTGTTCGGGAGTTGACGATTCAGGGCGCCAGCGAAACGAATGGACCCCTCCAGCGCGCGGCGATTGCCGAGGAGATCAACCAGCTCCTCGAGCAGGTCGCCGCGACGGCGAACCAGCGCACCAACGGCCGCTACCTCTACGGCGGCACACGGACCCGCCAGGAACCCTTCGAATTGACGCGCAACGCGGACGGCGACATTACTGCCGTCAACTATGTCGGCAACGACGGTCAAATCCGCATTGCCGTGGCCGAGGGGGTCAACCTGGTCACCAACGAGACGGGACGGCAGGTGTTTTTGGACAACCAGGACATCTTCCAGAACCTCATCGGCATTCGTGACGATCTGCTCGCGGGCAACACGGCTGATCTGAGCAATGTCCGGCTCGCGGAAATCCGAGTCGCCGAAGACCAACTGCTCAATTCCCTCGCCCGGGTCGGCGCCACGCAGAACCGGCTGGAGCGCGTGGATAACGACACGCGGGACTTCAACTTCCAGCTTCAGGAAACCCTGTCGAACACCATTGATGCCGATTTCGCCGAGGTGATCGTCAACCTCAATTCCGAGACGAACGCCCTCCAGGCCGCCCTGAACAGCGCGGCCCGAATCCTCCAACCCACCCTGCTCAATTTCCTGTCGTAGCCGGATTTCTGGCGGAATTGGGTCGGCACCCCACCGCATACTTGTGAATTCTTGTTCCCACGATTATTCTGTACGCATGAAATTACCCAACATCCAACGGCGACTTAAGCAGTCCGCCCCCGTTCCCTCCGCCGCGGCGGGAGTCTATTTCGGCGCGCTGCTGCTCACCCGCGACCTCACCCACGCCGCCGAGTGCGTCTGCCACGAGGCAGACCTCAGCCTTCCCCAGTACAACGCCCTGAGAATCCTGCGCGGCGCAGGCAAGGAGGGCCTCTCCTGTGGCGAAGTGGGCGCCCGCATGCTCCATCGCGTCCCGGATGTCACCCGCCTGCTCGACCGGCTCCAGGAGCGCGGCCTCGTGCGGCGTGCGCGCCAGGAGGACGACCGGCGCGTCGTGCGGGTTTGGATCACGCCGGCCGGGAAGCGCCTTATCGCCCCGCTGGACACAGCCCTTGGGGCTGCCCTGGAGGCGGCCCTGTCCGGGGTGGATGCCGGGGCACAGCAGGCACTTGCCACCGCCTTGGACAGCGCGCTGGGGGACGGGGAGCCGGGCGGGGAATAGCATACGGCTAAACATTTGTTTCAACAAACAATTCAGCCGAAACCACAACCCGAAAGGAAAAAACGCCATGATCACCCTGCGACCCGCAATCGAACGCGGCCAACTCGACCACGGTTGGCTTGATGCCCGCCACTCCTTCTCCTTCGGCCAGTACCACGACCCGGAGCACATGGGGTTCCGTGCGCTGCGCGTCATCAACGAGGACCGCGTGCAGGGAGGCGGAGGCTTCGGCATGCACGGCCATCGTGACATGGAGATCATCACCTATGTCATCGAAGGCGCGCTGAACCATAAGGACAGCATGGGCAACGAGGCTGGAATCCCCGCCGGTGCGTTTCAGCGCATGTCGGCCGGTAGTGGGGTCCGCCACAGCGAGTACAACGGCTCGGAAACCGACCGTGTGCACCTGCTGCAGATCTGGATTCTGCCGGACGAGGAGGGCATCGAGCCGGAGTTCGACGAACGCGAGCCAAACCCGGAGGCCGCCCACAACCGCCTGCGCCCAGTTGTCGCGCCCGATGGCCGCGACGGCGCCATGGTCATCCACCAGGACGCGGCGCTCTATCATGCCCGGCTGGATGCAGGCGTCGAGGTGACCCATCCCCTCGCGGAGGGCCGCCATGCCTGGGTGCAGGTCGCACGCGGCACGGTAGCCGTCAACGGCACGACGCTTTCCGCCGGCGACGGCGCGGCCCTGTCAGAAGAGGCCGCCGTCACCATCACCGGCGGCGCCGAAGGCGGCGAAGTGCTGTTGTTTGACTTGAATTGATCACTCGACTCGATAGACCCTGATTACCTTGCGAAAATGAAGACACGGATTGCCCGGATTTCACGGATGGGGAGGAGCGAGTAGCAACGCTTCGTCCGTTGGCACCTTCGCCATCGGATCCGCTCTCCTATCCGTGCGATCCCGCAATCCGTGTCTTCGTGAAACGCAGGTGCCTGTGAAGCAGAGTCAATTGAGGAACGAATGCTATTGTTCGACTTGAATTGGCAGCACGATTCCATAATCTTGGTTTCTGTCCGAAGATAGGGACACGGATTGCCAGGATTTCACGGATGGGAAAGCTTGATTGCAAACGCATCGTCCTAGCGCTCCTGATCCCGATTCTTTCCCCATCCGTGCCATCCTGCAATCCGTGTCTTCGTGAAAGGCGGTTCACATTTCGGGCACAATGCGCCCCGTAGCGTGTAAGTGCGGGCCGACTGTAGCGGGACTGGCGAGACGCGAATCGAAACGGGGAATGTTGGCGAAGGCAAGGACACGGATTTCACGGATTGCACGGATGGGAAGTTCCGCGTAGTCGAGTCCATTCGTGTCCTTGAGACGATCACGAAATGCCCCACGACGAGGAGGCCAGCACCGTGCTCGACGATGCGCAGACTTACGCCATCATTGGAGCCGCGATGGAAGTGCACGGTGAACTCGGTCCCGGATACTTGGAACAGGTCTACCAAGAAGCACTATCACTGGAATTAGAATGGCGGGACATTCCCGCCGCGCCACAGACACGGCTTCGGATCGAATACAAGGGCAAGCTACTTCAACACCACTACATCCCTGATTTCATTTGCTTTGAGACTATCGTCGTGGAAATCAAAGCACATTCGACACCGCTGACACGCGCGGGGGGCAAGCAAATACTCAACGCCATGAAGTGTGCGGGCATGACGACCGGACTGCTCATCAACTTCGGCCGAGACGACCTCGACTACAAGCGCTTCCTCCGCTAATACCTTCACCCCCGGTCCGATTCTTTCCCCATCCTGCCATCCTGAAACGCAGGTCGTGCGAGGAGACTTCGTCGATGGCGACGAAGTGCTACTGTTCGATTGGAACTGAAAGCATGCCCCATTGAAACTGGATTGGTTTGCTAAGAAAGGACACGGATTGCCTGGATTCCACGGATGAGAAGTCACAACTGAAGGCGTTTCGCCCTCCATTCCGGTCCCTCCCCATCCGTGCCATCCTGCAATCCGTGTCATCGTAGGTAGTGTGTGGAGCCGATCGATGGCGGCGAAGTGCTGCACGGACACACACGGACTTTCACGGACGGCATTCATTGTCCGTGAAAGTCCGTGCCTGTCCGTGCAATCATGGGCCATTCATGCCCAATTCGACAGGAGAACACCATTGCAACGCTACGGCTTTAAGATGCGCCTGAAGGATGACAGCGTGGTCGAGGCCTATGAGGCGCTGCATGTGGACATCGGCGACGAGGTCCGTGCGGCGCATACGCGTGCGGGGTTCCGCAATTACTCGATTTTCCGGTATGGGTTGGACCTGTTCGGGTATTTTGAGACGGACGACGCGGAGGCGGCCTTCGTCCGTATTGAACAGGAACCGGTGATGGCGCAATGGTGGTCGAAGACGAATCCCTTGATGGAGACCGACGGGACCAAGCCCGTGTTCACGCCGATGAAGTCCGTGTTTTACATGTCCTAAGCCATGCCCTAAACCGCGCCCAATAGGCGCGATTCCTGGAGAAGCCGATGAGCAGTACCAATGACAACATCGAACTGGCGTATGCGTCCCTCGCGGTGATTGCCGATGATGGGACGATCGATAAGCAGGAGCTGAGCTTTCTGCTTGGCCTCGCCCTGCGCGACGGCGTCATCTCGGATGAAGAACGGGCAATCCTGCGCAACACCTTCGATCGGGTTCACGAGGACATCGTCACGCCGCAGGTGTGGCGGCGCATCTCGGCCGTCCGCGAGAAATACGGCAACTGACTCGTCGCCGACGAGCACACCTCAAGTACACCTCAAGCGCGCCCTAAGCCAGCTTGAGGCGTTGGGCGAAGAAGTAATCCCGCAGGCGCGTGGGCAGCAACTCAATCAGGACGCGGAGCCATGCGTCGTTGCCCACAAGGTAACGGATCTTCGGGTTCGGCGACAGGAGTGCGTGCGTGACCGCCTCGGCAACGGCCTCCGCGGGGATGGCGCGCGCCTCGGCGTCCCGGGCGTATTGGATGATGGCGTTGACGGCCTCGCCGTAGACGGCCCGGGCCTCCTCGGTGATTTCATTAAAACTCTGGTTGCCCGCGCCGGTGGCCTTCTCCCAGATGGGCGTGCGGATCGCGCCTGGCTCGACGATGCTGACCTGAACGCCCGCGCGGCGCAGTTCAATGCGCATGGCGTCGCCCATGGCCTCGAGGGCGTATTTCGAGGCGCCGTAGGCCCCGAGCATGGGCGAGACGCTGCGCCCGGCGATGCTGCTCATCAGGACAAGGCGGCCACGCGCCTGGCGCAGCAGCGGCAAGAACTGCTGGGTCGTCTCGAGCACGCCGAACACATTGACCTCGAACTGGCGGCGGAAGCGTTCCATCGGCAGGGTCTCCAGCGGACCGCCCACGGCAATGCCGGCATTGTTCACGAGGCCGGCGAGCCCAAGGTCCCCGACAACCTCCGACACGCGGTCCCGCGCATCGCCAATGCTGACGGGCTCGGTCACATCGAGGTAGATGGGCTCGAGACGGTCCGAGCTTCCCTCCCTCAGGCGTGCGCCGTCATGATCATTTCGCACGCCCGCAAATACACGCATGCCGCGTGCATCCAGCATGCGGGCGCAGGCCTCGCCGATTCCCGTCGAGGCCCCCGTGACGACGACGGCGCCGCTCACCGGTCCATTCATGATGCATTCCTTCCTCTTGCGCAACTCAACACAGCGGTTCCAAATGCAGGCTCCCGCGTAGAAAACCCTCCTCACGAGACTGGGTTTCGTCCTCGTGTTCGATACTCAGCACGGAATCGTACCCGTTAAGGCGCAGGTGTGTCACCAATTCACCCCAATGAATCCGCCCGAAGCCGGGAATAACATAGCGCCACCACCCCTCCCCCAGCACCCCGACCCGCCCCTTGCGGGCCTCGTCGATGAGGGTGTCCTTGGCGTGCACATGGAAGATTCGGTCCGCGAAGGCGCTTACCGGCACGAGATGGTCAATCCCCTGGTGCACGAGGTGCGAGGGGTCATAGTTCAGCCCGAAGTGCTTGTCCGGAATCGCCTCGAACAAGGCCTCGAAGGTGTCCAGGCCCTGCAGGCAGGTCTTGTGGTAGTTCTCCATCGCTAGGCGCACCTTCTTCTTGCGCGCATGCTGGAGCACCGGCTTCCAGAAGCCGGGCAACACCTCGCGAATGCACTCGTGCTTGCCCATGCCCGCCGGGGCGAAGCCCGCGAGCGTGCAGACCGTATCCACACCCAACAGGGCGGCCGCATCGATGACCTTGATGAGCGCCTGTTGGTGTCGCTTGGCCTTGCCCTTCTCGAGCACATCGCGGTAGTAGGCCAGGGCACTGATCGTCATGCCCCGCTCCTCGAGCATCTCGCCAATGGCCCCCGCGCGCTTTGGGGTCAGTTTGGCGCTGTCGATGTGCGGCGAGCCCGGCTGGGCGATCACCTCAAGGCAATCAATTTGCACTTCCTCGGCAATCGCCAGCACTTCCTCGAACGGGGCATCGTCAAACGGCCGGGTCAACATGCCTATGTGCATCGTTTTTCTCCAAAACTCAGCGTATCTCTGCGAATCATGACGGCATGTCGAGCAGCACCTTGAGTGCGTCTTTCCGCGTGGCCTGCTCGAGCGCCGCGACCCCATCGCCTAAGCTGCAACGATGCGTGATCAGCGGCCGCGGATCAACCGTGCCATTTGTGAGGGCCGTGAGGGCGGGCGGAAAGGGCCCGCATCGCGAGCCCAAAATGGTCACTTCGTCCACCACCACGGGCAAACTGAGGTTGATGGGCGTCGCCTCGGCCACCGTCGTCTTGAGCACCACCGTGCCCTCGCAACGCACGAGCGACAATGCCCGCGCGAGGCCATCCGGAGCGCCCGTCGCCTCCACCACGACATCGAAGTCGCGAGGGAGGTCATCCTCGGAGGATGCGGTCGCAATACCGGCCGCCTCCAGCAGCGCGCGTTTCCATGCCTGCCGCCCAACCGCCACGAGCTGCCCCGTGCGGGTCTGCAGGACGCGCGCAATGAGTTGACCGAGTTTGCCGTCGCCCAAGACGGCCACGCGCGTCTCCGGGGTGATGTCGATCTGCTCGAGGATGCGAAACGCCGCCGCGACGGGCTCGGTGAACACGGCCGCATCGTCGTCGAGGGAGTCCGGCACGGCATGGAGGTTGGCGATGGGCAGCGTGGTGAATTGCGCGAAGGCGCCATCGCGTTGTTGAATGCCCAGCACCGTGCGTTGCGTGCAATGGTGCGGCCGCCCCGCCCGGCAGTGGGCGCACAGGCCGCACACGCAGTTGATCTCGCCCACGACGCGTCGGCCGAGCCACTCGGGGGCGTCGTCCGCCCGTTCCACGACTCCGACAAACTCATGGCCCAAAGTGCCGGTGAATCCCATGTAGCCGCGCACGAGTTCGCGGTCGGTACTGCAGATGCCCGCGCGGGTGACGCGAATCAGGGCCTCGCCCGGTGGCGGTTCCGGCGTGGCTTTCTCGACCACGCGGGGTTCACCGTCAAAGACGAGGGCCAGCATGGTTGCGGGAGTCATGGCGTCCCTCCTGCGCTTTCGCTCAATTGAAGACCAGCACGCCGTATGCCGCCGGATCGCCGTGGTGTTCCTCGCCGATGTGCCAGGTGGACTGCTCCGAGCGGACATTGCGGCGGTTGCGCACGACATTGAGGCCCCAGCGGTCGCCCGGGCCGGGGCGCGCGCCGAGCGTCGCGAACGGGATACGCATCTCGACGACCCACTCGGCTTGCAGCAGGCGGGTCTCTGCCTCCCAGTTGCCCTGCCACGCTGGGTTCCAGTTCAATGCGTCCGATTGTGCGCCAAGGGGATTGACGAGCAGCCGCACCGGGGGCGCGCCCGTGGGGCGAATCAGCACCTCGATGGATTCCTCTTCCCAGATGGCCTCATCACGGCCGGTGGCACGGGCGAGCATGGTATCCATGCGGGGCTCGATGGCACGCACGGCGATGTAGAGCGCGTCGGCGTCGTAACCGGTGAAGAAAAGCGATTGCGCCTCCGCAAATGCGCGCCGGTCCGTGCGAACGAACCCTTGGCCGGCCTCGCCGCCCCACTCGCCCTGGGTGATGTCGCCATCGAGCCGCGGGGCGTTCGGCATGCGGAAGGCGACCAACGCCGCGGGCTCCTTATACGCAGAGACTTGGACTTCCTTCAGCACGGCCTGCTCGGCGGGAGCAATGGCCGCGACGCGCAGGTACGGGGTTGCCGTGGCGCGTTGGAGCAACGCCGGCGCGCGTACGCCACCGGCCTGGGAGGAATTGACGGTCTCAATCGTGCGGTAGGTGGCGCCGTCATCACTCGCGGCGATGATCAGCTCCGCCGTGCCCACGGTCTCGAAGTCGATACGGGCAATGGGGCCGATGGGCGCGCCAAAACGGATGTCCGCGCGCGCGAGGTCCTCCGAGTCCTCATAGGAGGGCGTGGCAAGACTCACGATCATCGGCATCCCGCCCGCGCTGGGCAGCGGGCGATAGGGCAGGAGGTAACCGGAGTCTCCCGGACCCGTACCGGTGCCGAGAAGGATGGTCGAGGGCACAAACAGCCCGGTATTGTTGATGACCTCGATGACGCGGTCGCGCCGCTCGTTCGTGAAGGCGGGGTTGAGCCGGGCATGCAGATTCACCAGCTCGACAAGGCTGCCCAGGGTGGCGCGGTTGCGATCAGTGGCGTAGGCGGCCTCAAGGCGCACATAGTCCAGCACGGCGCGAAAGGTGGTCTCGGCAAAAACGGAGTGGGTCTCGCTGGACGGCAACTCGCTGCGAATTCCACGCAGGGTCGTCGAGAAATCGCGGTCAATATCGGTTGGACTGCGCCCCATCAGGGTTTGTTGATTCAAAAAACGGATGAAGGTGGGAAGCAAGTCAGAAAATCCGGGCTCCCAGAAATCGGTACCGAAGAACGCGTTGAGGCCCCCGGCCCATGCGTTCCCTTGCGTGGCCGGGTTCCAACCCTTGGCAAACGCGACGCGGGCGGCGTCGAGACCCGGCTCCGTCGGCTCGCCGTCCCAGTGCACCACAACGCCAGGCGCTCCGGCGGAAATGGCCGCGCTCGTGGCGGCATACGCGGACTGCTGAGACGCCCCCGCGCCGGCCAGCATGGTGAGACCAGCGCCGGAGGCCCATGCGAGCGAGGCGGCGGCATCCGAAGAGCGCGACACCCACACCATGTTGCCCGGCAGGCGGCCGGCGATGCCGTCGTACTGCGGATACGGCCCGCGCTCGGTGGTGTCGATGGGCTCGGCCCATGCCATAAGGCGCAGGTCAGGGTCGAGCTGCTCGGCCGCCCCCGCGAGTTTCTCCAGCAGCGCCCGGTATCCGGCGGCATCCGGCGCCCAGGCATCGCCGATATGGACATGTTCCGGCCGAAACGCACGGACCACGCCAATCAACGCCTCCACGGTGGTCTCGGGAAGGATGGGCACAAGCTCAACATGGTACTGCCGGGCGCCGTCGAAGAGGCCTTCCCAATGTTGACGGACCGAGCCGGAGAGATTCAGGAAGTCATCCGACTGCACGAGCAGCAGATTGCAACGCCCGGCGGCCAATCCGTTGATGAGGGACGGAGTCGGGCGGCCCTTCATCGACACGCCACGCACGGGGAGATTCGGGTAGTCCTTCGCATCCAGACGCGGCAGGTTCGGCGAGCGCTCGAGCATGCGCGCGAGCATCACGATGCCGTAGAAGGTGCCGGCCATGTCGCCCCCCGTGATGATCACGCGGTCGCTGTCGATGACCATGTTGTACGCGCCCGGCTCCGGAGGCGCGAGATTGCGCATCGCGTGGCGCAGGCGCCGGTGGGTGAAGCTGGCGTGCGAGCCGTGCGGCCCGATGTAGATGCCCCGACCGCGCCCGTCCTCCTCAGCGGCCTCGACCACCGGCAGACGGATTCCCGTCGTCTCGAACAACAGGCCAATGTGCTGGCGCAACTGCTCCGGCGCGTCGTCGGGCAGCACGACCGGCGTGCGGCTGTCCACACGAAAGACGGCATCCGGCCCGTAGGTGGCCTCGCGGGGTTCAACGGCAAACGAGGCGGGCAAAGCAAGCGCAACAAGCGCCGCGGCAACAAGCATGTGGGTGGTCCCTCCAGCGGGGGAGTATAACGAATGGGCCCCGCCTCCTTGAAGACGGGATTCGGGCCTTCTAATGTCTTGACGGGGGGCGCATCACCGCACTCTGTCCGCCCTTGTCCGCGTTCAGGACGATTTCCTCCGCTCATAGCACTGCCTGACCCTGCCGAATTCCGGCGCAGCGGGCGGAATTGCGCAGGCGATTGGGGTTGTTTGTTCCAATTGGGACGCAGTACGCGTTGACCGTCGCGGCCCTTGATCTGTATCGTAATCAGGTATTGCTGTGTTCAGAAACCGGGAATGGCGTGCCGGCAGTCCAACTTCTCGCGTGCAATGACGCGCGCTGGCCGCGAAATCAAACCGAGATTTTCCATGAAGCGAATCGCCTACGCCTTGCTCTGCCCCTGCCTGCTGCTCACCATTGCCTGTGGACCAGCCGACCGTCAAGAGGTCACCGAAACCCGCACGGTGGAGTCGCCCGCGGTGGAGGCAAGGGACACCGCCACGCAGTTGGGCATGCCGGAGCTGAGCGGCGATGCTCCCGCCCCCCGGACAGCGCCGCCGGCGGCTCCAGCCGCCCCGAGTGCGCCCACGGCCCCGGGCAGCGCCCCCATGTTGGACTATGACCTCCCCGAGGGCTGGGAAGCGCTCCCGCCACGGCCCATGCGCGACATCAACCTCGGCGTTACCGGCGCCGAGGATACGGAGTGCTTCGTCTCGGTCATCCCCGGTGATGGCGGCGGGCTCGCGCCGAATGTGAACCGGTGGGCAGCCCAAGTTGGACTTTCGCCCCTTTCGGATGACGCCATTGACGCCCTTCCACGCTTCGAAATGCTGGGCTCGGAGGGCTACCTGATCGAGCTGTCCGGCCGTTACACCGGCATGCGTGGGGAGGTCGATGTGCCCGACGCCCTGCTGCTGGGCGCTATAGCATTCCTCGACACGCACGGTGTGTTCGTGAAATTCACCGGCCCCACGGCCGTGGTGGAGCAACAGCGCGAGGCCTTCATGGCGTTCTGTCAGTCGCTGCGCGTTGGAGGCACTCCGACGGCTGTCGAGGCACCCGCCGCCGCGGCAGCACCCTCGCAACCGACAGGCCCGTTCGACCCAACCCGGCTCTCCTGGACCGCCCCGGACAACTGGGAACTGGGCGCTGACCGTCCGATGCGCGAGGCGACTTTCACCGTTGAGGATTCTCCGGAAACGGAGTGCTACATCACCGTGCTCGGAAGCGATGGCGGTGGCCTGGGTCCAAACCTGAGCCGCTGGCGCGCGCAAATGGGTGACGGCACACCGTATTCCGAGGCAGAGATCGACGCAATGCCCCGCATCCCCATGCTGGGTGGCGAGGCGGTCCTGATTTCCATTGAGGGCGATTACACCGGCATGACAGGCCCGACCTTCGAGGGGTATGCCCTTCGTGGCGCGGTCGTGCTGCTGGGAACGCACTCGGTATTCGTGCGCATGACGGGTCCGGCGGCCGTCATCGAGCGGGAGCACGACAACTTCATCGCCTTTTGCCAATCCCTGACAACAGAGTCATAGACAAGCGAGTCATAGACAACGGAATCATGAACAAACCACTCGAATTCGTCTCCAGCTACCTCTTCGCCATCATCATCTTGTCGCTGTTGTTCGTGCTGACCTTCCTGGGCACGCTGTACCAGGTGGACCACGGCCTGCACGCCTCGATGGAGAAGTACTTCACCTCATTCTTCCTTATCCACGACCTGTTCGGCGTGGTGCCGCTGCCGCTTCCGGGTGTGTACCTCCTGCTGGTTCTGCTCGCGATTAACCTCACGGCCGGCGGCATTCTGCGCATGCGCAAGGACAAGCGCCGCATCGGCATTCTCACGATTCACATCGGCATTCTCACCCTGCTGGCCGGCGGTTTCGTCGAGGAACGGCTGAAGACCGAGGGGCACATGACGCTGTTCGAGCAGGAATCGGCGAGCATCTACGAGAGCTATGTGGAGTGGGAGCTGGTGATGACACCGGTCAACCAGGACGGCGAAGTCACGGAGTACCGCATCCCCGGCAAGCACTTCGTCTCGATGCAGCCGCACGAGACACGAACCTTTCACGCCGACGGCCTGCCCTTCGAGTTGACCTTGAGCGGCTATCAGCGCAATACCACGCCGCAGCCCGTGCGCCCCGGGGCGCCACGCAATGTGAACGGCTTCTACCTGCACCCCCTGGATTGGAACCCGACGGCGGAGCAGAACCTTGCGGGGGCCTACGCCACGCTCACCGTGCCGGAATCGGGCGAGCAGCATGAGGGCATCCTGTTCGGGCGCACGCTCTTTTCGCGCACGCTGCACCCATGGGTGGTGGAAGTGAACGGCGAGGAGTGGGCCGTTGACCTGCGCCGCCGCCGCTGGGAAGTGCCCTTCACGATCACCTTGAACCAGTTCGAGCGGGAACTGCACCCGCGCACGATGATGGCCGCGCGGTTCTCCAGCCATGTCACGAAGACCGAGGGGAACGACCTCCAGCAGATCCATATCACCATGAACGAGCCGTTGCGCCACCGGGGCTATACCTTCTACCAGGCCTCGTGGGGTCCAGACCCGAATTCGGACCCGCCGCCGCCGCCGAACATGCCCCTGTTTTCAACATTCGCCGTGGTGAACAACCCGGCCGACCAATTCCCGATGTGGGCCTGCATCATCGTGGGCTTCGGGCTTGTGTACCACTTCGCGCAGCGCCTGTTTGGCTATCTGCGCGCGGAAAGCCGGAGGGCCGCCTCATGATCGCCCATCGTATAATTGTCCCGCGTATCGCCCTGCTGCTGGGTGCGTGCCTGCTCGCCTTTGCCCCGGCATGGGCGCAGGACACCACCCAACCCGATGATGCGGGCGTGGAGACCCTCGAGGCCCCGCTCACGCCGCCGCAACCGCAACCACCGGCGCGGCCCGAGATTGAAGCACCGAAGTGGGACGACGAGACCTTGCGCCTGTTCGGCACTCTGCCCGTGCAGGACCAGGGTCGTGTGAAGCCGATGGACACCATCGCGCAATTCACCCTGCTGCGCATGAACGGCTCGCGCACCTACTCGCACCCGGGCGACGGCACGAACTGGATGGGCCGGCAGAACTCGGAGTTCAGGCTATCGGCGACGGAATGGCTGCTGAACTGCCTGCTTTTCCCGGAAATCGGGGCGCACTATCGCCACTTTCTCGTGGCCGATGACCAGGTACTCGACATCATTGGCGTATCGCACGAGGGCCGCGGCAAGCGCGACCGTTACTCCTACGCGGAAATTCTGCCGGGCCGCCACGCGCTGTTCGAGCATGCGATGGAGTACATCCAGAAGGAAGAGCGCGATCGCTCGCGCCATGAGACGATGATCGTGCACCTGGCCTCGAATGTGCGCGACTATGAGCTGATTCGCCACTACTTCGACTTCGCCCGCATCCCGTTGGACACGAGCGGCTCCAAGGGGCTCGATATTATCTTCGACGAAGTGCGCCCCGTGCGCTACTCCACGGTGCTCGGCAAGGCCGCGGCTCTGCAGTTCCTTTTCTCCAACCTCGAGGAAGGCGCGGAGAACATGGCCGCCGAGGTGAAGGAGGCCGAGCGCGCGGCATTGGTCAGCCTCATGCAGCAGGTGAATGCCCTCGGCGAGCGAGCGCTGCTGCTCGCCATGTTCCCTGCCACGGGCGCCCTCGCGGACCGGCCGGAGTATTTCACGGCGGGCGAATTGGTTGAGCCTGCTTTCCGCTCGCAGGACCCCATCGACGACAAAATCCAGATGCTGTCGGCCGTCGAGCGCTTGGTGGACCTGCGCACGCAGCCGGATCAGTTCAAGAACCAGCTCCGGCTCGTGCACTCGCAATTGGCGGGTTCGGCGGAATCGCGCGGTGAGTACACGATGATACCGCTGGAGTGGTCGCTCTATCGGTGGAATCCCTTCTTCTGGTCGCAGTTTTTCTACATTCTCTGCTTCGTGCTCGTGGCCATTCTCTGGCTAATTCCGCGCAACCGCTTTCTCTACGCGGGCGCCAGCTTCCTCATGCTGGTCCCCACGGCATGGCTCATCGGCGGTATCACCGTGCGCTGCATCATCCGCGGACGCCCGCCCGTCACGACCCTGTACGAGACCATCCTCTTCATCACCGCCTGCGTCGTCGTGACGGCCCTCTTCATCGAGTGGTCCAACCGCCGGCGCATTGCCCTGAGCGTGGGCGCCTTCCTCGGCGCCTTCGGCATGTTCCTCGCCAATCGCTACGAGGCCATGGAGGGCGTGGACACGATGCCGCAGCTCATTGCGGTGCTGGACACGAATTTCTGGCTCTCCACCCATGTCACCGTGGTGACGCTCGGGTACGCCGCCGGCCTGCTGGCCTGCGCCCTGGGCGTAACCTTCCTGATCTGCAAGGCCCTCGGCATGGCCGGCCTCGGCAAGACCTTCGACAAGAAGTTCCTCGCCAATGTGGCCCGCATGACCTACGGCGTCGTCGCTTTCGGCCTGGTCTTCTCCACCGTCGGCACGATCCTGGGCGGCCTGTGGGCCAACGACAGCTGGGGCCGCTTCTGGGGCTGGGACCCGAAGGAAAACGGCGCATTGATGATCGTGCTGTGGCAGGTCGCCATGCTGCACGCCCGCATGGGCGGCTACCTCAAGCAACACGGGTTCAATGTCGCCGCGATCGGTCTCGGCGCCGTGGTGTGCTTCTCCTGGTGGCATGTGAATCTGCTCGGCGTCGGACTGCACAGCTACGGCTTCACCAGCGGCGTCCTCGGCGTGCTCATCATGTTCTACGCCTTCGTAGGGGCCATGATGACCATCGGCGTTGGCCTGTCCCTCCTCGAGCGTGCGCGCCTCCAGAAAGGGGCCAAACTCCCCGAGGAAGACGAAGTCGACGCACCGCCGGTCACCACGGCCCGCCCCGCCAAGGCGGACGCAAGGGATAGGGGATAGGCAATCGGCAGTAGCCGCAGGATCGTGGTGGTATACTGAAAGCTCAGCCGAGGAACACACCATGAAATCGTACACGGCCGTCATCGAGAAGTGCCCGGATACAGGACTCTTCGTAGGGTATGTGCCCTGATTTCCCGGCGCCCACAGCCAAGGTGAAACGCTGGACGAGTTGCATCGCAACCTTCAGGAGGTCATCGCGATGCTGCTGGATGCGCTCTCGGGCGAAGAAGCATGGAACCGGGCGTAAGCCTTCAATCGCCAGCCTGATTCTTGCTATACTTGCTCAAATCAGGGGCTGCAAAAAATGGGGACAGCAACCATTTATTGCACGAAGCCGCTGCGTGGTGACAAGGCCGATTGCCCAATAAATGGTTACTGTCCCCATTTTTCCGCCGTGCATCAGCGTCAAAGGAACCGATTGTGAAAGCCATTCTTGCACTGGAAGACGGCCTCGTCGTCGAGGGCCGCTCCGTGGGCGCCGAGGGGGAGACCTCGGGCGAGCTTGTCTTCAATACCGCCATGACGGGCTACCAGGAAATCCTCACGGATCCCTCCTACGCCGGTCAGATCGTCACGATGACCTACCCGCACATCGGCAATTACGGGGTGAACGAGGACGACATCGAGTCGCGCCAGCCCTTCGCCGCCGGTTTCGTGATGCGCGAGTGCTGCTTCGAGCCCTCGAACTGGCGCGCGACGGCCTCCCTGCCGGACTACCTCAAGAAGCACGGTATCGTCGCGATTGACGGCGTCGACACCCGCATGATCACCAAGCGGTTGCGCGTCGAGGGGGCCATGCGCTGCATCCTCAGCACCACCGATTTTGACCACGAGCGCCTCGTGGAGCGCGCGCGCAACATCCCCGCCATGTCCGGCAGCGATTTCGTGCGCGATGTCAGCGTCGACGAGCCTTTCGTCTGGAACGAGGACGGCGAGTACCATGTCGTGGCGTTCGACTACGGCATCAAGTACAACATTCTGCGCCTGCTGGCGTCCTACGGCTGCCGCGTGACCGTGCTTCCCTCAACCGCCACGGCCGAGGAAGCCCTCGCCCACGACCCCGACGGCGTCTTCCTCTCCAACGGCCCGGGCGACCCTGCGGCGCTGTCCTACATTTTTCCGACGGTGCAGGCCCTCGTTCAGGAACGGCCTGTGTTCGGCATCTGCCTCGGGCATCAGATCCTCGGCCACGCGCTGGGCGGCACGACCTTCAAATTAAAATTCGGGCATCGCGGCGCGAATCACCCCATTCTCAACACCGATACCGGCTGCGTCGAGATCACCTCGCACAACCACGGATTTGCGGTGGATGCCGACTCGCTCGACCCTGAACTGGTGCGCGTGACTCACCTCAACCTCAACGACAACAGCGTCGCCGGTCTCGCCCACACGAAGCTACCCGTTTTCGGCGTGCAATACCACCCCGAGGCCTCCCCCGGCCCCCACGACAGCCGCTACCTCTTCCAGCAGTTCGTCGCCGAGATGCAGAAGCACAAGGGAGCCCGGGCAGGGAAGTAGGGGGACTACCCCGGGAGCCGCGTGTCCGCCGTAGCGCACAGCGCGAAGGGGGAAGCGTCCCCTCCTTCGCCAAGGCTACGGAGCGCGGGTCCGCGAGCTCTTGACCGCCGAGGGCGGAGGTGTCAAGAAGTAAGGTTCCGTCAGTCAGCATGAATTAACCACAAAGATCGCAAAGAACACAAAGAATACCTCTCTGTGATCTTTGTGTTCTCTGTGGTTTAATTCCGGAATCGCCAGCCACCGAGACCTGCCAAGAGGAATTGGCTGTGGCCAGTCCTGATTCGTGCTTTCTTAGCAGCTTTCTTAGCAGGGAGATGCTTTTTTCTTCACATCCGCTCAAGCTCTTCGCGAACTTCTTCCCACGGGCGCGTGCGCTCTGGGTTGGCTTGGTACTCGGCGAGACGGCGCTCCAGCTCCACCCGTTGGGCGTCCGCAATCGGCAAGGCGTCCGCATCCTCCGCAAGGCTGTCCCAGATGGCCTCGACGAGAGCAAGGCGCTCGTCGACGCTCAGTTGCCGAATTGCATGTATGTCGATCATGGCCATACCGTCAGGATAACCCGCGCCGGGGGCATTTGCCAATACCCCCACGGCCCGCACGGGTAGGCGAGGAGCTAACCCCGGGAGCCGCGTGTCCTCGCGAGGAAAAGTGGCCCGGTTGCCGTTTTTCCTCAGCTAGCCGGGCTGACACCCTCACGGATCACGCCGGGGTGACGGGCGGCGATGCGCAACAGCGCCCGCGCGGGGCCTTCCGGCCGCCGCCGGCCTTGTTCCCAGTTCCGCAAGGTGTGGACGCTGATGCCCATGGCTTGTGCGAACTCGACTTGGCTGAGCTGCACGAATCGCCGAAGCGCCGCGATATCCGCGCCCGATTCAATGCGGCCCTGCATCAGCCGCCGCCGCACACTCGCAGGAATGGCGTTGGCGAAGTCCGCTGGTGTCAGTTCCCTTGGATTAGCCATGTTGGTTTCCCATGTGCGCGTTGAAGAGCGCTACTTCCCGCCGGGTAGCCTTGCGGGCACTTATGATTCGAATCCAATCATCGTCGAGAAAGCTCCAGACGACGACAATTGGTCCGCGTGGAATGACGCCGATGGCAATAAAACGATCCTCCTCGATCGAATGGTCGGCATCGTAGATTTCCAGATAATCCGCACCTTGCCTGAACAGAACGCACGCCTCATCGAACGAGATTCCGTGCTTGGCACGATTGCGGGAATCCTTTTGCTCGTCCCATTCAATCCTCACCCATCGAGTGTAACTGGAACCGGCGTGTAAGTCAATGGCTTACACGCTCCAGCCCCCCCCTCACTCCCGCCAAACCAGCACCGCGAGATCATTCGTGAAGGCGGGCAGGGGGATGCGGAGGGTGTCGCCGTCGCGCTCGAACGACGCGTCGGAAAACGCGCCGGTGCGCGGATTAAAATGCTGGACGCGGGGCGACTCGAATGGGATTTCCAGCGTCAATTCCGAAGGCTCGTAGTCGTTGCCCCATGTATGCGAGCCGCACTCGAGGTAGACCGCGTAGAGATTGTCCGAATGCAAACCGTGTGCGTGCGGTGTCACGGTCTCTCCGCCAATTAAATCTTCGCCGGGCGCGAGCACGGGCCACTCGGGGGCGATGGCGTCCCAAAAGGCGCGCAGGGCCTCGGCATACTGCGGCCAGTGCTCCATATCTTTGTAGTCCGCATCGTCGATGTTCATTTTCCAGTACGCGCCGATGGACTGCACGCCGGAGAACAGGCTGCGGTAGCACAGCGTGCGGTAGCGCGTCTGGTGCTCGGGCCCGGTCTGGTCCGCGCGCGCGAACATGTAATCTTCGTAGCGGTTGCGCCCATCGGACGGTCGCACGGTGACGGCGGGCATCTGGAAAGCTTCGATGGCGCCCCGGGCGAATGCGGGTGAGCGAAGCTCATTGAAGATGATGAGGTCGAAGTGGTCCTTGACGGGATTAAACACCTCCGGGCGGTAGTGGTGCTCGGAGTCGACGCCAACGATGAATGTCACGCCGTGTTCTTCCTCGAGTTCGCGAATCCAACGCGTCACCTCGACGGCCCACTCCAGCGTGCCCATCTCGTTGCCGAGTTCGTTGATGACATCGACGATGACATTGCGGCGATCCCCAACGGCCCCGAGTACACGCCGCACCCACTCTTTCTGGTGCGCCCTTGCGGGGCTATCCGCCGGCGCGTCGATGTAGTCATGCCCGCGGCGGAACTCAGCCGTCCATTCGTTCGCATTGTTCCGGCGGTTGAGGTAATTCGCGTCCCACCGCGCCGAGCCGCCCTTGAACCAGACGATCTGCCACAGTTGCAGGTGCAGGATGATGCCCTGTTCCTCCAGGTATGCGGCCACCTCGCCCAATTGCGTGAAGTAGTCATCGTTCCAGGCATCGACATCCCACTTGTCGCCGTCACGGTGAAAGGGGTGCACGGCCGACGGGCTCCATGCGTCGATCGGGACCGACGACGGATACGCGCGGACGAGGTTCATGCCATGCGCGCGCTGCCACTCCGCCCAACGCGCGACATCGTTGCCACCGCTCAGCGTGCGCGCCTCGTCGCCCGGCCCAAAGGCGAACAAGGGTTCGCCGTCATACGCCAGGTAGGCCTTTCCCGTGGGCCCGGCCTCGATGGTAAGTCCCCCCTCCGCGATCGCAAGGGGGCCAAGAATTAGGCAAAGCGAAGCGAGAACTAGACGGGACATGGCGGGGACTCCTCATGCTCATGGAGAGTCCATCATACCCACCCGCGTGTTGGTTTTCAGCCCCGCTCGATAGCCTTGTGAAATGCGCCGGCGTTGAGCTGGCAGATGGCCACCGCGAGGGCATCGGCGGCGTCATCGGGCTTTGGAATCGCATCCAAGTTCAGCAGCACCTTGAGCATTTCCTGAACCTGCCGCTTCGTCGCCTTGCCGTAGCCAACCACGGCGCCCTTCACCTCGAGCGGCGAGAACTCACCAATGGGCAAGCCCGCCTGGGCAATCGCCAAGGCAATCACACCGCGCGCCTGCGCCACGGCGATGCCCGTGGTGACATTCTTCGTGAAGTAGAGCTTCTCGATGGAGGCGCCATCCGGGCGGTGGACCTCAAGCAAGGCCGCCACTTCCGCGTGGATGCACACGAGCCGCTCGGCGAATGGCATGCCCGCCGGCGTCGTGATCACGCCATGGGCCCGATAGTGCAGCCGTGAACCCTGCCGCTCGACGACGCCGTAGCCCGTCGTGGCGGTGCCGGGGTCAAATCCGATGACGCGCATGGCGTGCTACCCACTCGGCCCTCACACGGGCACTCCAAGCGACCTTGGCGCGAGACTTGGCAATTGCGATCACCGCCGGGTTCCCTTCAAATCCCCCTCGGTCCCCCTTTGCCAAAGGGGGAAGAATGCGGGCGGCTTTGAGTGTGGAGCGCGTCTGGAAGTCGGCAGATTCATGTGGTTCTCAGGCACTTCGCCGTTGCGGCTGCTCGCAATAAAGCGCACGAGATTCCCCCCTTTGAAAAAGGGGGGTAGGGGGGATTTCTTCCGGAACAACCCCATGCCGTCAACTACCTTGAAGGCCCCCGTGGAGCCCCTGTCTCATTGCGCCGCGCGACTTAGTCGTCGGAGAGGGCCATCATCTCGGCTTCGGAAATGTCGAAGTTGGAGTAGACATTCTGCACATCGTCGTGGTCGTCGAGGGCTTCCATGAGGCGCAACACCTTCAGCGCATCCTTGCCCGTGACCTCGACGGTCGTCTTGGGCGTCATCGTCAGGTGGGCGTCATCCACCTGTACACCCATCGACTCCAATGCCCCCGCCACGGTGTGCAACTCGGTCGGGTCCGTGTAAATCTCAAGGGGGTCGCCCTCGATATTCACATCCGCCGCGCCGGCCTCGATGGCCTTCTCGAAAATATCATCCGGCTCAACGCCCTCGGCGGGCACGGTAATCAGGCCCTGCGGGTCGAAGTTCCAGGTCACCGCGCCGGATTCCCCCATGCTGCCATCGTTGCGGGAGAGGAGGTGCCGAATCTCGGCGACCGTGCGGTTCTTGTTGTCGGTGAGTACATCCACAATGACCGCCACCCCCGCCGGGCCGTAGCACTCGTAGCGGATTTCCTCGTAGGTCACGCCCTCCATCGCGCCGGTACCCTTGGCAATCGCCTTTTCGACATTGTCCTTGGGCATATTCTGGGCCTTGGCGGCCATGAGCACCGTGCGCAACCGGGGGTTCATGCTGGGATCGCCGCCACCCATCTTCGCCGCTACGCTGATTTCCTTCGCCAACTTCGAGAAAATTTTCCCGCGTTTGGCGTCCAGCGCGCCTTTTTTGCGCTTAATCGTGCTCCACTTGCTATGACCGGACATAGAGGGGGTATCCTGTGTCGTTTGGGGGCGCGAACGGCCCGTTTTCGTACCGCCAGCGAGTATAGCAACCACCGCGCAAGGCTGCAATGGAGCCCGATTGCACGGGCCTGCATCGACCCGCTCCAGACCACGCAGGCCCAAAGCCGCGACACAGACGGGAAAAGGGGACACGGATTTCATGGATTGCACGGATTTTGCCAGACACTCGACAGGTCTGCCCGCTCTTCATCCGTGTAATCCACGGAAATCCGTGTCAAAATCCGGGAGGACTGGGCTTTGAGCGGGAGGGATTGATTCGCTCCTACAGGGCTTGAAGTGGGTGGACTCGATATCCCAAATCCGCACCTCCTTCACTCGTTGAGTTTCGGAGGGCAGGTATTGGGTGCGCCTTCGGCGCATCCCACTCGTTGGTTGCGGCGGTGCCGCGATGGGCTGCTCTGATTTGCCTCGTTGGGGTAATAGCTACTGCTGTGAGGTATGGCCAGACCCACCTATTTGACGCAGGCCCTGATTGCACAACGCAATGCCCCCGGGCCCTGTGGGGCGCCGGGGGCATTGCGGGCATTTCCTGACAAGGCCTTACTGGACGATGTTCCGCACTTCCAGGTTGCCCTTCGTCGCGCGCGAATAGGGGCACACGCTGTGCGCCTTTTCCACGAGCGCGAGGGTCTCGTCGGCCGACAAGCCGCTGTTCGCCACGGACAGTTCGACATCCAAGCCGAAACCGCCGCCTTCCGGCCCTACGCCGACATCCGCCGTGACCGCCGTATCCGGAGACAGCGCGATTCCTTCCGCCTTGGCCACATGCTGCATGGCGCCCAGGAAGCAGGCGGAGTATCCGGCGGCGAAGAGCTGCTCGGGATTCGTGCCAGCGCCCCCATCCCCGCCGAGTTCCTTGGGCACGCTCAGGTCCTGTTCCAACTTGCCATCAGATGACAGAGACTTGCCTCCCCGTCCCCCGGTGGAGGTGACTTGCGAGCGGTATTTCACATCAACACCCATGACCACTTCTCCCTTTTTCTTGCAGTTCCAGTCCATACCCGTGGGCCGTCAAGCCGAACGCCGCGGCGCCGTTTCGATACGGAACCCATCGGGGCCAGCATACCATTCCCCGGCGCTGCTGTCGTCCGTGCGAACTTTTCGCCCGTTTTGGTGTCCAATAGAGGCACACAGCGACCGATACACAACCTCAAGGGAGATTCAGCGATGCGATTCACGACGCTCACGGCCGGGATGGTCGGAATGGCGATGGTCGTGCACGGCACGGCGTGCGCGGATACCCAAGCACCCGGTGACGCACGCCCGGCCGTTCTTGCCACCAACGGTTTTGCATTCGACCTGTACCGGCACCTGCAGCAGGAGGAGGGAAACCTGTTCTTCTCCCCCTACAGCATCACCAGCGCCCTGGCCATGACCTGGGCGGGGGCGCGAGGCGAGACCGCCGACGAGTTGGCGCGGCTTCTCCACTTTGACGCGCCGGCCGATGCAATCCACGCCGCCTTTCAGGAGTTAAACGGCGAGGTGAATGCCCCTTCCGAGGAGGCCGTGCTCCGCGTGGCGAACGCCTTGTGGGGACAGGAGGGCTACCCGTTTCACGAGGCCTATCTCGAGTTGGTGCGCGACCACTACGGCGGGGCGCTGGAATCGCTCGACTTCATCGGGGACAGCGAAGCAGCAAGGGAGCGCATCAACGCCTGGGTCGAGGAGCAGACCGAGGAGCGCATCCAGGACCTCATTCCCCCGGGAGTGCTGGATGCCCTGACCCGTCTGGTCCTCACCAACGCCATTTACTTCAAAGGCGACTGGGAGCGCCCATTCCACGAGGACAACACCCACGATTCCCCGTTTCATCTGCTCAATGGGGAGGAAATCGAGGTGCCGCGCATGCATCAGACCGGCCACTTCTCCTACGCCGAGAACGACGACCTCCAGGCCATCCGTCTGCCGTACGAGGGCGGTGACATGTCGATGCTCGTGCTGCTGCCGCGCGCCCTGGACGGTCTTCCCGCGTTGGAGGAGAAACTCAGCGCGGACTTCGTCGAATCGCTTCTGGATGATATGCAGTCACGCGAGGTGAACCTTGGATTGCCCCGGTTCGAGACCACCCGCGAGTTCGCACTCGGCGACACGCTACAAGCGATAGGCGCCCGGCAGGCCTTCTCGCCCCACGACGCCGACTTCACCGGCATGACCGAGGCCCGCGAGCTGTACATCACGGAAGTCGTCCACAAGGCCTTCGTCGAGGTCAATGAAACAGGCACCGAAGCGGCCGCGGCAACCGGCGTGATCATCGGCGTGACTTCCGCCCCGCTCGACCCGCCCGCGCAGTTCATGGTCGACCGCCCGTTCGTGTTCGCCCTTCGCCACGAGGTCTCCGGCGCGCTGCTCTTCCTCGGGCGCGTGCAGAACCCGAACGAGTGAGCCCCAAAAGCGAGAAGGCCCCTCGGTGCCAAGCACCGAGGGGCCAGAAATGCAGAAATGGTCGGGGTGAGAGGATTCGAACCTCCGGCCTCTTCGACCCGAACGAAGCGCGCTACCGGGCTGCGCTACACCCCGACTGGTCTCGTACAGGCGCGGAAAGCGGCCCGTGCAGAGAGGCGAAGTATAGGGTTTGGCGGGGGAGATAGTCAAACGGTGCGTGCGGGCTTCAATTCCACGGGGCGCCCCGCGGCGAGGCCTCAGCCCTTTTTCTCGTCGCGCTCTTTCTGGGCCTGGGAACAGGCGGAAACGAGGAGGGGATACAGCTTGCGCGCTTCTTTCAAAAACGGCTGAATGTCCTCCGCGCTCGCGCATTCGGTGTCGACCATCAGCCGGAACCAGTATTGAAGCTCTCGGGCGGCTCGCCGGGCCTCGTTCAGAAGGGTGTACCGCGAGCGGGCGCCGGGGCCGCCTTCGGAGTCGTCCACGGCGAGGCCGATGGTCGTGCCGAGTTCACACACGCGGTTCGTGACGGGCGCAGGGGTGCGCGACTCGACTTCGCGTACCAGCCGCACGGTGGCGGCGGCGAAATCGAAGGCGCGCTCCTCGAGCGACCGGGTTTGAAAATCCGGCTTTACGCGGTCTGTTCTAATCGTCGGCTCACCCGTGGTCCATCTGGGGTATCTTTGATCACCCAGCCCTCGGCCAACAGACTATCACGAATTTCGTCCGCACGGGCGAAATCCTTGTCGCGCCGCGCCTGCTGGCGCGCCTCGACCTGCGCCAACACTTCCTCGGGCACCGCCGCTTCGCCGGGGTCCAGAATGCCCACGATGGCATCCAACCGATCGAGCATGGCGATAGCCGCATCGGCGTCGGCCTTGCCGAGTTCGCCCGCATCGATCTTGCGGTTCGTCTCGCGGATAAACTCGAACACGGCGGCCATGGCGGCGGAGATGTTTAAGTCGTCGTCGAGGGCGTCACCGAATGCCTTTTCGCAGGCGGCAATGTCTTCGTTGAGCACGGCGGCCTTGCCTTGAACATCGCCCAGGCGCTCGCGGAAGTCGCGAATGCGCTCGAGGCTTTCGATGGCGGCCTCGAGGCCGTCAAAGGTGAAGTTGAGGCGCTGGCGGTAGTGAGTCATCAGCAGCACCCACCGCACGGCGAGGGGGTTGAACCCTTTTTCGACGATATCGCGCAAGGTGTAGAAGTTCCCTGCGGACTTCGCCATCTTCTTGCCATCTACGATCAGGTGCTCGTTGTGCAGCCAGTAATTCACGAAGGGTTTGCCGGTTGCCCCTTCCGACTGCGCGATTTCATTCTCGTGGTGCGGGAAAATCAGGTCCACCCCGCCGCAATGGATGTCGAAAGTCTCGCCGAGCTTCTTCATGCTCATGCACGAGCACTCGATGTGCCAGCCCGGCCGCCCCTTGCCGATGGGCGTCTCCCAGAACACCTCGCCGTCGTCCGGCGTGTAGGCTTTCCAGAGCGCGAAGTCCCGCGCGTCCTCGGTCTCGTACTCATCGTTGTCGATGCGGCCGCTGGCATTGGTCTGAAGGGCGTCGAGGTCCTTCTTGCTGAGCTTTCCATAGCCCTCGAAGGCGCCGATGCGGAAGTAGGTGTTGCCGTCCACCTCGTAGGCCAGTCCGCGCTCCTTCAGGGCCTGAATGAGCGTGATCATGTCGTCGATGTGGTCCGTCGCGCGGGGATACTCATGCGAGCGGTGCACGCCGAGGGTGTCGAGGTCCTCCAGGAAGGCGTCGGTGTACTTGTCCGTGATGGTCTTGAGGTCCACGCCCTGCTCGCGGCACAGGCGGATGAGTTTGTCCTCCACATCGGTGATGTTGGTGATGTGGGTGACCTTAAATCCACGGTACTCGAGATGACGGCGCAGCAGGTCCACAAACACATAGGCGCGCAGGTTGCCGATATGCACAAAGTTGTAGACCGTCGGCCCGCAGTTGTACATGCGCACCTTGCCCGGCTCGATGGGCTCGAACACTTGGCGCTCACGGGTAAGGGTGTTATAAAAACGGATCGTCATGGCGGAATCCTCAGGGGGAACGGCGCGGCCAGCAGGGGGCCGGGCACGGTTGCTATCAATCACACGGGCAGGCAGGGCGGACCAACCGGCGCTAACATCGCCCGTCGAACGCGGCCAGGCACTTGGCCGGACTTGCAGCGTGCCGGGGGCCTTGCAGTAAGACTGTGCTTGCAAGCAATTTTGTACCTGTGCGCATGATAACTCCCTCGAGAGTCGTGAGGATAGCAGACACGCCGGGGATATCCAAACGGGTGACTGTGCCGAACCCTATGCAGCAGCGTCGAGCAGTGGTGCAACGCGATCCTCCAGATCGACCCGAATGGTCGCGATTTTTACATCGCCCAGGCCGAGGAACTGGGAGGATGGGTGGGCCATGAGCATGCTTTCCTCCATATGCTCGAGGGCGGGAAAGCCGCTTGCCGAAGCAATGGCGCTGGCAAGCGCGATCGTGTGCGCGAGCACGGCGCCGTCTGGGCTGGGTTCGGCATCGGGCAGCGCGGAGAAGTAGGTGGCGGCCATGATGTCGGTTGGCAGGTTCCACCGCTGCACGACCATCAGGCCCATGAGGGGCGAATAGGCGGCGAGCATTTCATTCAGGAGGCCTGTGTTTTCTCGGAGCCGGGAAAGGGGCTCTTTCCGGGCCGAGGTGACCGCGTCAATTACGGGGATGGCGCCGATCCGATGCAGGAGCGCGGCGGCAAAGGCGACATCGGCGCGCGGATCTGCAATGGACCTGGCGATCTCACTCGCGCAATGGGCGGTAACCACCGAGTGCCGCTGCAGGCGCTCCATCTGGGCCTTGAACTCCTTGTTGCTGGTGATATAGAGCTGCCCATTCGCCGCGGTCTGCACGACATTGGCGACCGTGGTCATGCCGAGCCGCGCACAGGCGGCGCCCAGCTCGCTGATCTCGGAAAGGCCGCCGTACATCGCGCTATTGGCGACACGCAGGACCTTTGCGGCCACAACCGGGTCTTCGCCGACGACTTCCCCTACCGCGCGCATGGAAATCTCCGGGTCTCGCAGCAGGAGCAGTACCCGTCGGGAAATTTCCGGGAGCAGCGGCATGTCGTCGATGCTCTGGCGGACGGCATCGAAGAGGGCAGCGGCCAAGCTGTCGGGCTTGGCCACCATCCGCGAGTCCATGACACCCGGCACAGGGCTGATCACCGGTCCAGCAGGACGGGCGTCCACGATGGAGGGATTGAAGCAGGCCTCGCAGAAAACCGGCGCTGTGCCGGTGGCGGGAACCCGGGCCAGGGTGAGTTCGGCTTCGCAGAAAGGACAATGCAGCATGATATTGCTCCGTAGATGGCAGATTTACTGGGTAAGCTTGAGCACCTGGTGTAGCGGGCGCATGGCGTAGGTGCCGGGGGTCTGGGCCATGACTTCGTCGAAGGTGGTCAATCCTCGCAGCACCTTGGCAATGGCGTCCTCGCGCATGCTCACGAGGCCGGTCGTGTTCATGCTGATTTGCCGGATCTCGTGGGCGGGTTTCTTCTGAAGAATCGCCTCCTTCACGGCATCATTGAGGACGAGCAACTCGTATACCGCGACACGCCCGATATAACCCGTTTGATTACACTGCTTGCAGCCAACACCCCTCGTGAACTCGAATTCGCGCAGATCGGCAATATCCAATCCCAGGCGGCGTACGATGTTGGGATCGGGCTGGTGTGGGGTTGCGCAGGCCGGGCAAATTCGGCGGAGCAGCCGTTGCGCCAGAACCGAGATCACCGTGGATGAGATAAGAAAGGCCTCGATCTCCATATTGATCAATCGCACGAGGCCCCCAATGGTGTCCTCGGTGTGAAAGGTGGAATACACCTTGTGCCCGGTGAGGGCGGCCTCGATTGCCGTGGCCGCCGTCTCACGATCCCGGATCTCACCCAGCACGATGATGTCCGGGTCCTGCCGCACAATCTCCCGCAGGGAAGAGGCGAAGGTACGGCCCGCCTTGTCGTAGGTTGAGCATTGAATGAGCCCCTCGATCGTATACTCGACCGGATCCTCAACCGTGATGATCTTGCGGTCCACCTTATTGCTATACGCGAGACTGCTGTACAGGGTTGTCGTCTTTCCTGACCCCGTCGGGCCGGTCACCAGCACGACGCCGGTGGGCATGTCGAGCACATCCTCGCGATAGCGGCGCAGCATGGAGGAACTCATGCCCAACTCATCGACACCAATGATTCCTTGCTGCTTGTTCAGCACCCGCAGCACGGCGCACTCCCCGTACACGGTCACATAGAGCGACAGGCGCATGTCGTACTCGACGCCTTCGTACGGAAACGAGATCCGGCCGCCTTGGTGCTTGCGGGTCTCGGTGATGTTGGCATCCGCCAGGATCTTCAGACGCGAAACGACGCGCAGCTGCACATCCTTCGGCAGATCCGTCTTGTACACGAGCACACCATCAATGCGATACCGCAGCCGAATCTTATCCTCCATCGGCTCGATGTGGATGTCGCTGGCGCGCTCCTCGATCGCCCGCCCGAGGATGTGACTCACCAGTTGAACGACCGCATCCGCATCCGAATGCTCATCGGTGCTATCGCCATCACGCCGGAACCGCCGGTAGTCCGCAATGCACTGCCGCAATGCGTCCTCCGGCCCCAACGCGAGCCGGTACGCATTCTGAAACAAGTCCTCCAATGCGTGGCGAACCGTCTCATTGCGAAATTCGGACACGACGACGGTCACGATTCCCTCGTCGCTTTTGCTGAATGGAACGAAGAGATGCTTTTCCAAGAAGTCCGGGGCAATACCCCGCAGCACTGCTTGGTCAATCATCGCGAAGTTGGGCTCGATGTACGGCGCCTGTTCCTGGTTGGCCAGGTTTTGCAGGAGGGTGCGCTCATTGATGATCCCCTGCGAGATCAGCACCTGCCCAAGCGGCGCTTTGGTCTCCTGTTGGACGCGTAGCGCGGTCTCGAGGTCTTCCGGGGCGATCAGCCCCTGCTCGACGAGCATATCGCCAAGGCGCATGCCGCTGCCATGCTTCTTGATGCAATCGGCTATGGCTTGTTTAGTGGCGAACCCCAGTTCGACGAGGACTTCGCCAAGCTGGCGTGGCTGTTCCAGCCGTCCGTGGATGCGCAGTGCACGCTCCAGTTGCTCAGGGGTGATGATCCCCTCCTTGAGCAAGGCCTCTCCAACCATCGACGATCGCCGCACCGGTGTCGGTGCGACGGGCACTTCACGGGCGTCTGTCATCTCACTTCCCCAGATGTGAGACGGCAAGCCTATCCTTGATTGAAGAGCGCCTCGACAAATTCGTGCCGATCGAACGGCTGCATGTCGTCGACGCCCTCACCCACGCCAATCAGCTTGATCGGCAAACCGAGTTGCGTTTGTATGGGTACTACAATACCACCCTTGGCGGTTCCATCCAACTTGGTGAGGATGATGCCGGTGACCGGGATGGCGGCGGTGAACATCTTGGCTTGCTGGAGGGCATTCTGGCCGGTGGTGGCATCCAGCACGAGCAGGACCTCGTGCGGGGCGCCCTCGGCGCGACGGCCGATGACGCGATGCACCTTGGCCAATTCGTCCATCAAGTTCGTCTTGGTGTGAAGACGGCCGGCCGTGTCGATGATGACTTGGTCGAACCCGCGTGCGTACCCCATGTCCACGGCCTCGTAGGCTACGGAGGCGGGGTCACTGCCCTCGGCCTTGCGCAGAATCTCGCAGCCGGCGCGTTCGCTCCAGATGGTCAACTGCTCGGCCGCAGCTGCACGAAAGGTGTCCGCCGCACCGAGCAGAACCTTCTTGCCGGCCGCCGTCTGCTTGGCGGCGAGCTTGCCCGCGGTGGTGGTCTTGCCGGAGCCGTTGACGCCGATGACCAAGGTGATCCATGGGCCGTCGGGCGCGGGTACAGGCGGCTGGTAGCCGGGATCGAGGGCGTCGTCCAGCTCTTCTTTGAGAAGCTCCAGCAGTCCCTCGACTTCGGAGATGCGGCGCTCGCGCACCTTCACGCGCATATCCGCCACGAGGGCGGAGGCCATCTCGATGCCGAGATCGGCCTGGACGAGGGTCGCCTCGAGGTCCTCGAAGGTTTCATCGGTCAGGCTGGTGCCCGTCACGACTTGCCGCACACCGCCGACGATGCTTTGCCGCGTTTTGTCGAGTTTTTCGCTCAGGCGGCCAAAAAAACCGGTAGCCATGATGATACTTTCTTTCCAAGTGGTCTGGAGTCACGCGCGACCGCAAGTAAGCGCCCCGAAGCAAGCGAACCCTTGTCGCGCAGGCGCGCGGATTTAATCGGCGCGGTAAATGCGCAGTTGGAAGGGGCGTTCGTCCAAATCCGATGCACCGGTGACAGCATAGCCGCCCTCGGGGTGCGGAACGCCGAAGCCAAAGCCTCCAATCATGCGGGTGTCCATCGAATAGGTGCTGGAAGACGAACTCAGGCGATTGCCATCCTCCACCCGAGCGGTGCCACGCACCTCCGCCCCGCTGTCCATGGCGACGAGAAAAAGAATCACGCCGTTGCGTTCGCGGGCGATGGCCTGCCCGAGGTTGCGCTCCACCGTCAGCACCAAGCGTACGATAAAGCGACCCTCGAAGGAGCTGATGGGCAAGGGATCGTCCGTAGCGGTCCGAATCTGTTCCGCGGTGAGCCGATTCTCGGCCAACTCGGCGGCCATGGACTCGAACTCCGCCGCCAGGGGACCCTGCCAGTAGATATTTGTGTCAATGGGGGACTCCATTCCCACCATCCGCTCGGCGATGCTGTTCACATTGAGTGCAACCACCACCACGATAAGCAGGCCAATGACGGAAAGAGCGCCCAAAATCATGCGGGGCCGATCCGGGCCGGCCTCCATCACGATGGGCTCGCCACCCGCAAGGCGCTTCTGGCGCTGCTCGCGAAGATTGTTACCGCAATTGTGGCAATACAGCGTGCCGGGTTGGTTCACCGTGCCGCATTGCTCGCATACGAGGTCCGCATCCAGCCGATCGCCGGGGCTTCCATCCTCGCGAAGCGTGGGGTCTTGCATTCGGTATTCGCCTCCACTGCCTTGGAAGGGCTGCCCACGCTGGGCGGCTCCATCTGCGCCAATTCTTGCACAAAGCGCCATTGATGTAAAGCGTTTCCCGTTTGTAGCGCCCGCGGAAGGCCCATATGTACCCCAAAAACAACAGGGGCCCCCGGGTGGGGATCCGGGGGCCCTGCGCATGCACCGGGAAGTGCATGCCGCATTCTGAGGGACGAGAATGAGAGTGCAAACGGCACGCCAATCCACCCGTGCGGCCCCAAGTACCCATGCAACCCCTACTTACGGCCGTTTGCACCTGTTCGTCACACTTGCGCTTACGGCTGGTATTCGTCACAATGACAGTTGCCTTCGCCGGGGTGACAGGTAAATACCCGCTTGGGCTCGTGGGGCTGTTGTGCTATCGTGCCCGTGGAGGAAGCCATGGCAACCAATACCTCTGCCACACTTCGTATCTATTGCATTTGCGGGCAGAAGATGCGCGTGGCCGAAGAAATGTTCGGACGCAACGGCAAATGCGTTGCCTGCCGGCAGAAAATCCGTATTCCCCGGAGCGACGAACTCGACCCCGGGGTACGGGAGTTGCATCTCAAGGACCACCCGGCCTTCCTCCGCAAAACGCGGCGCCCCCCCGTCGACTGGTCCGGCATTGCCACGCCCTCGGATGACGATCCCGATATCGGCGATGTGCGGGACCGGCTCAGCACGGTTCCGATTGACGTCCTCGATCCCCTGCAGGCGATCATCTCGCTGGAGCGGCAATTGCGCCGGCGGATGGAGGCCCTGGACGACCTCTCGGAAACCGGCTCGGTGGACAGCGAGCGCGCGGAGCTGAACGCGAACAAGGTTGACCTGGAGAAGGCCCGCAACGCGCTGGAGGATCACCTCCGGCAACGGCTCATGGAAGTTGCCATCGAGCTGACGAACACGCACGAGCAACTCAGCTCCACTGACCTTGCCGTGCGCGTGGGTGAGATCGACTATGTCGCATACACGCGGCGGGTCACCAAGTTGCGGCGCCGCCGCGACCTTTTGGAGCGGAGGCAGATCAACCTGCGCGGCTGGCTGGTCGTGCGGGATCCCGGCGTGGCAGGCGGCGCGATTGACGATCCCGGTTTCGAGCGGATTCCCAAGCCCGACGCCTCCATCATCCTGCCGCCGGAGCCGGAGATCGAGGGGGAGCCCGCCCCCTACTACACCCAACGGCTGTACGACACCTTCCACGAGCGCGAGCGGGCCCAGCACCGGCTGGACACGATCGACCGGCAGGAGGCGCCATCCCTTCGCGAGGCCTGCCAGGGCGACCTCAACCGCATCGGCATGGCCATCGACTACTACCGCGACCGGCTCGACCGCACCATTCTCGACCTCGAGGCGGACCGGCAGGCCATCCATGCGCAGTTGGAGCTGCTTCGGGGCCGGCTGCAAATCGGCGAAATTCGCCGCGAACATTTCGACACCAACGAGCGGGCCCTTCAAGAGGAACGCCAACGCATCCGCAAGCATGAGCAAATGGCGCGCGAGGCCGTGCAGGCACGCAGCGCCCGCGACCTCCCCGCCCCGCGCGGGGGCGCCTTTGGCAGCTGGACGCGCAGCATGAAGCGCCTGACCTTCGGCACCGATGCCTGGGTCGCCTGGGGCGCCTCGATCGCGCTCCTCTTCGCCATCGTGCTGCCGGCCGTCGGCGGGCTCTCGCCCATCGCCCTTTTCCAGCAATCTGGCAGCGAAACGCCATGGGTGCATTGGGGCATTACCGGGCCGATCCTTGCCGCGTTTCTTTTCACCGCCGCCGCACTGGTCCCCATACGCGAATTGCGGGGCCTGCTCATGTGCAGCATTTGGCTCGTGTTGAGCGTTGCTACCGCTGTGTATCTCCAGGCCCTGTGGGAGACCCCTGCCCGCGCCGGGGCCCTCCTGCGCGACGCGGGACTCATGAGCCCTGCCCTCTTTATCCATGTTGCCGCGCTGGTCGCCCTGCTGGTGGCCGCGGGACTGTGCCTGCAAACCGTGCGCGGACTCCGCTTCGGCGTGTTCGTGGCCGCCATTCTCGCCGTGATCGGTATCGGCATGGTGACCAGCTCCAGCGGGGCAGCGCCCGTGCCGGAACCTGCGCCGCCCGTCGAGACGGCCACGGTGCCCGCTTTCACGCCCGCTCCCGAGGTCATCACCGAGCCCGAGCCGGCACTTCCCGAGCCGGAGACCATCTTCATCCCCGAATCCGCCGTTGCACCGCAAGAAGTGCCGCAAGAAACGCCGATGGAAACCGCGGAGACGGCCGAGGAAACGACTCAGGAAACGGAAGCCACCGAAACAACCGGGCCCATCCAGACCGGCTACTTGCCCCTTGGCAACGAGTACGAGGCCGAATGGACCGGCTATGTCGCAGGCGAAGGCGGCGCCGAGCCCCGCTTCCTCATCCAGGTACACCCACCCGAAGGCCGTGCCGAGCGCCTCCTGTGCCTCGTGGGCGACCCCGTCCACGACAATTGGCATGTCAGCGAGTTCGACCCGAACCGGCAAACCCTCACCCTGCGCGCCGACGAGGAGGTTTTAATTATTCGCCGCGGCGAACGAACGCCACTGCCGAATAACTATTAGGCCGTCTGGTTTCTTCTACACGCGCAATTTTGGGAGCCGAGCGTCCCGGGAGCCGAGCGTCCCCGCGAGGATGGGCCGCCTGAATGCCTTAGAGTAAGTACGGTGGACGGGGGCCGCGCTCCTGACAGGGGGCATCGCCTCGCACGCGCCCGGAAATGAAGGGACGGACCCCCTATTTCCCCGAAGCCGCTGCCGACACGGTGGTTTAAATTGAGGAAATAGGGGGTCCGTCCCTTTATTTCCTACGCCGTTGCCTCTCGCCGCAAGGCCTCGAGCGCTGCTGCAAAATCCTCGGGCGGGGGCGCGGTGTAGGCCATGCGCTCGCCGGTGGCGGGGTGCTCGAAGCCGAGGTGCTCGGCGTGCAGGGCCTGGCCGACGAGCGCCTCGAGCGCGGCGATGGTCTCGTCGTCGAGCGGCATGCTGCTGTAGTCGGTGACGCCGTAGACGGGGTCGCCGAGCATCGGGCGGCCGGCAAAACGCAGGTGCACGCGAATCTGATGCGTGCGGCCGGTCTCCAGCTCCAACCGGATCAGCGAGGCGCCCCCGAAGCGCTCCATCACCTCGAACCGCGTGACGGCGCCCTTGCCGCGCACGCCGGTGACGGCCATGCGCCCGCGATCGGCGATGCTGCGTCCGATGGCGGCGTCGATGCGGCCGTGGCTCTCCTTGAATTCGCCGCGCACGAGCGCGATGTAGCGGCGGTCGAAGGTGTGCTCACGGGCCTGACGCGACAAGCTCAGGAATCCGCGTTCGGACTTCGCCACGACCATCACGCCGCTGGTGTCGCGATCGAGCCGGTGCACAATACCGGGGCGGATGGGGTCCTCACCGGGCCGCTGGAAGCTGTCGGCGCAATGATGCAGCACGGCGTTGACGAGCGTGCCGTCGTAATGTCCCGGCGCGGGATGCACCACGAGGCCCGCCGCCTTGTTGATAACGAGCACATCGGCGTCCTCAAAGAGGATATCGAGGGGAATGTCCTGCGGTTCGAGCGAGATGGTCGGCGGCGGCGGTAAATCGACGGTGACTTCATCGCCATCGGACACGCTCTGGCTGACGCGTTTAATCACTTCTCCGTTGACCGTCACGCGGCCGTCCTTGATCACGCGCTGGAGATACGAGCGGGAGGCATCCTCGACCGCACCGCTGACGAATACATCCAGGCGGGCGCCGGCTTCGGCCTCGCCGACGGAAAGTTCGAGTTTCACGATGCCGATGTCTCCAATAGCGTTGCGACCCGGGCGAAACCCGGTTTCAGTGCGGTGTAGGCCTGCTGGTACTCGGCAAACCAATCGTCGTAGGCGCGGCTTGCTGCCGCATTCGGCTCGACGGTGGAAACCGGCTTGATGGTGGCGTCGCAGGCATCCGCGACGGTTGCGTAGTCCCCGGTGGCGGTCAAGGCAAGGAGGGCCGCGCCGTAGGCCGGGCCCTCGTCGACATTCGTGGTGACAATGGGGCAGCCGTAAATATCCGCCTGCATCTGGCGCCAGAAAGCAGAGCGCGCCCCGCCGCCGGATGCGCGCACCTCGGTGATCGGCACGCCCATTTCGCGCAGGATTTCGAGGCTGTCGCGCATGGCGAACGAAACGCCCTCCATCACGGCGCGGGCCATGTGGGCCTTCGTGTGGCGCAGGTGAAAGCCGATGAACGCGCCCTTGGCGTAAGGGTCCTTATGCGGCGTGCGCTCGCCGGTGAGGTAGGGCAGAAAGGTCAGGCCCTCGCTGCCGACCGGCGCCGTTTCCGCCGCCTCGGTGATGTACTCGTAGGGATCGCGGCCCGATTCCTTCGCCTTGGCAATCTCGGTATCGCACACGGCGTCGCGGTACCAGCGCAACGAGCCGCCCGCACTCAACACGACGCCCATCACATGCCAGGCCCCCGGCACGCTGTGGCAGAAGGTGTGCACGCGGCCTTGCGGGTCCGTGCGAACGGCCTCGGCGAAGGCGAAGACGACGCCGCTCGTGCCAAGGGCCGCCGAGAGCACCCCCGGCTTCACCACGCCGCAGCCGACGCCGCCCGCGGCCTGATCGCCTCCGCCTGCGATAACGGGGATGCCCTCGGGCAATCCCGTGGCTTCGGCCGCGTCCTTCGTGATCGTGCCGGTAACCTCATTGCCCTCGAAGGTCTTGGGCATCCATGCCGGGTCAATGCCGAGCAGGCCGAGCAATTCGTCGTGCCACTTGCGGTTGGTTACATCGAACAGAAGCGTGCCGGAGGCATCCGCGACATCGGCGGCGTACTCTCCCGTCAGGCAAAGCCGAATGTAGTCCTTTGGCAGCAAAACCTTGCGGACTTTGGCGAAAACCTCCGGCTCGTTGTTGCGCAGCCAGAGAATTTTCGGAGCGGTGAAGCCGGTCAAGGCGGGATTGCTCACCATCTCGATCAGCCGCGCCTCGCCCACCGTCTGCGTGATCTCGGCGCATTCCTTGTCCGTGCGCTGATCGCACCAGAGCAGGGCCGGGCGCAACACCGCGTCGTTCTCATCCAAAAACACCGAGCCATGCATCTGCCCGGTCAGGCCAACGGCGGCGACTTCCGAGCGCTTCGCGCCGAGGGCCGTGGTGAGCTGCGAGATGGCCTCCATGGCCGCCTTTCGCCAATCCGCCGGGTCCTGCTCGGCCCAGCCCGGCTTCGGGCTGTGCAGGGGATACTCGACCAAGGCCGAGGCCAATACTGCGCCCGAGGCATCGATTGCCAGCGCCTTCGTGCCGCTGGTGCCCACATCCAAACCGATTACGATGGCCATATGCTGATTCCCCCTGAATATGCCTTGGTTATCTTGCGCAGTGCGCCGGAGACGGACTCACGCGGACCCACACGAACTTTGTCATCTGCGGTCATCCGCGTCATCTGCGGATAACGGCCTTGTTCTGGCCCTACTCCAAATCCGCCGGCTGCAAATTGCGATCGCGCCAGTACCCGGCGTCGTGGAAGTTGTATTGCGTTGGCTCGAAGGTACCGACGATGTCGGCGTTGGCCCCCTCCTCGGGGATGGCGTCCTCGAGACCGACGGCCCAGTAGGCCCCATGAATCAGCAGCCGACGCGTGCCTTCGCTCAACAGGTCGACCGACGCGCCGATGGTCGAGGCAAAGGCCCGGCCTTGCTCGCCGTCCGGCACCTGGTAGGTACGCGTCCAGGCGATGGGCATCATCGGGTCGTTCTTGTCCTCGCCGCGCGGCTCGCTGTCGGTTTCGCGCATGCCGAAGTGAATGTCGTCGTTGTCGAAATCGCCCGCGCGCAGGGTGACCTGCCCGAGCACGACGGGAAAGCTGTCGCCCGGCAGGGGCAGACGCACGCCGTAGACATCCGTCGAGCCCCAGATAGCCATGTCCTCGATGCCGCGGGTGACGGGGTGGTCCGCCGCCTCGGGGGGGATGATGCCGTGGGTGCTGTCGCCTTTGTGGTCGCCGTGGTGGGAAATCCACTGCTCGCCGAGCACCACGCGCCCGAAGCCGCCCTCCCAGCCCTCGACATCGCCACTGTAGGCGTTCGAGTAGTGCGCCCAGGGCGAATCACCCGGGAACTGGAAGGCGTGGGTCGATGTGCGGATGCCCAGCACCGGCTTGCCCGCCTTGAGGTAGCGATCAATGGCTTCCATCTGCGCATCGGTGGGGTTTCGGAAGCGATTGAAGGTGATCATCAGGTCGGCGTCGTCGAGCTTCTCCAGCCCGGGGATATTGCCCTGATGATTCGGGTCGATGTAGCCGCGCCGTTCGTTCCATGGAAAGAGCACGGTGCAATGGAACCCGTGGTGCTCCGACAGCATCCGCGCGAGCAGGGGCAGGGCCTCCTCCGAGCGGTACTCCTCATCGCCCGAGATCAGCACGATGCGCTTGCCCGCGCCGGGGCCATCGCCGCCCTCGTAGACCAGCCACGGTTGCTCATTCGCCATGGCGGCCGTTGTCACGAACGCCGCCAGCACAATACCAACCGATACCCGCCGTACACCCGAAAAAATTGTCATGACTCGCAAGCTCCTGTTTTCCATTCGGTGGATACGGTACGCAGTGTACCGTTTGCAGACGGAAAAGGGGAAGGACGAGCCGCGCGGATGCGTGGCGAGGCCGTCGGGTCAGTGGAGGATCCGGGCCAGGGCGTAGCCGTTGCGCTGATAGACCACCTCGCTGCCGGGCAATGTCAGGAGCATTGGCATGCGGGTGAAGACAAGCTCGCCGGTGACGGGGGGGCTGGTCCGCGTGAACTCGCCGCGGTAGAACGCAAAGCTGGGGTTGTCCACCCCCCACATGACAACTTCCTCGCCGCTTTCCATGGAGCGGTGGGCCGCTTCGCGCACGGGCCCCTGCATCACGCGGCCGGCCGTGGGCACAAGGATGAAGTTGAGCAGCACGAGGACGACGAGGGCGGTGACGGCGATCTTGGTCTCCCGGGTCAGGGTCTGGGCGATCATCAGCAGGCCCAGAATCAGCGCGCCGGAGAAAATCGCCCATGTGAAGCCCACGGGAAGGTCATCGTAGGCCTGCGCGAGGACGAGCCGGGTGAACGGATCCTCGAACAGGAGCGCGGCCGGTGCGAGCAACCACGGCAGCAGAACAAGAAAGCTCAGCAGCATCAGGCCGGGAAGGACGAGCCAGTGGTCGTGCCGAAGGTCGGGGAGTCGGCGGGCCATCAACAGGGCAAGCGCGGGATACGCGTGAACGATGTCGCCCGGGGCCTGGGCAGGCAACAGCATTACCAGTACGACCGTCGCCACGAACCAGACCATGCAGAAGCGGGCGAGAGGCAAGCGCCTGTCAATCTGCGTGAAACGCAGCGTATGGATCAGCACCGCCGTGAAGGGCAGCAGGCCGAGGAGAAGTACGGGCAGGAAGGACAAGATGGACCCGCTTCGTTCCGCCGTCTCGCCCATTCCGGGTGCAAACAGGGTCATGCCCTGCTGCGAGAGCGCGTAAAGCTGCCAAGGCATGGCTACGGCGGCGAAAATCGCGATGCCGGCCCACGAGACGGAGGCCCGCAGGGTTGCGCGGAAGTTCCCCGTGGTCCACGCAAAAAGCGCGACGGTTCCGACGGGAATCAGCACGGCAATCAGGCCTCCGGCAAGAAAACCAAGGGCCATCGCCGCATAAGCAACCAGAAGCCATCCCCGTTGGTGGGACTCAAAGTAACGCCACCAGGCCAACAGCGCACCGGTGATGAAGAGGCTCAAGAAGGCGTCGGCCGTCGCCGCCCTGGCCATCGTGGAGACCTGCACGGCGCCAAGCAGAAACACGGGCGCAGCAAATGCGGCGGCGGCGTCCAAGGCTCGCCGGGCGAAGAGAAAAAGCAGGAGTATCCACAGCGCCGCCGCAATGCCCGAGGGCAGCCGCACCACCCACTCGTGCACGCCGAGGAAGTGCATGGCGGCCGCTTGGGCCCAATGCACGAGGATCGGCCCATGGATGTGCGGCTCGCCGTCGTAGTGTGGAATCGCGTACGCGCCCGATGTCGCCATCGCGAGCGAAGCTTCGGCGATCGCGCCTTCGCCGGGGTCAAACAGGGGCGAGAGATGGAGTCCTGCAAAGCAGGATACGCCGATCAGGGTCAGAATCACCGCGAAGCGCTGAAGTTGTTCGGCCCTCATGGCGCGGCAACCGCCTCGCCACGAGCACGGGAATCGGGCCTATCCCACATCATCGCCCGGGGATTCGTCATCCCCGATGTCCATGGGGCCCGGACCGGCGAGCAGCTTCTGCCCGCGCAGGAAACGCAGACACGCGTCGTAGGCGTCTTCCGGGGTGATGGCCGCGAGGCGCTCGGAGGCCTCCTTGCCATGCGAGTCCCCCTCGGCGTCACCGGCATACAACACCTCGCACGCCGCCCCGAAGGGCGCGTGCCGCCGTGGATCCGTGCCACCGAAGATGCCCAGCACGGGGGTATTGACCGCCGCGGCGATGTGCATGGGGCCCGTGTCGCCGCCGATATAGATGTCGCAGCGTTGCAGCAGGGCGGCATAATCCTTGAGACCGGCCGTCTCGGGGGCAATCTGCGGCCTGCGGCGGCACATGTCCGCCACTTTCTCCACGATGGGCCGCTGTCCCGGTCCCCAGGTGAGCAAGACATCGAAGCGGCCATCCCCGTTGAGCAGATCGCACAGGGCGGCGTAGTTCTCGAGCGGCCACTGCTTCTCTGCGCGCTCGACGGGGGCGTGCATGGCGACGAGCAGTTTGCCATCGCCATAAAAATCATCGACGAAGTGGTCCACCTGCTGCTCGAGGTCGCTCGGGATGGCGATGGTCGAGATGACATGGGCCGGGCGCGGCCCGAGGGCCTCGGCGAGGCGCAGGTTCTCCTCCACGCGGTTCAACACCTCGCGGGGCAGACCCGTGCGCTTGTTGGTGAAGAGCCAGCTGAACTCCTGCGCGCGCGGCGGCGCGAAGCCGTAGCGGGTGCGGGCTCCACTGCGCCAGGCAAGGTAGCCGCTCTTGAGAATGCCGTGAAAATCGACCACCACTTCGTAGTTTTCCGCGCGCACACGCTTGCAGAACTGCCGGAACGCGCGGACGGCCTCGCGCTTGTCCGCGGGCCGCTCGAAGATGATGACCTGATCCAGCGCGGGATGGTCGAGCACCGCCTCCGCCGATTTCTGCTCCACCGCCCAGTCGATCTGGGCATAGGGGTGGTTATCGCGAATGGCATGGAGGGCTGGCAGCACCCGGACGACATCGCCGATGGCGCTGAGGCGAATGATGAGGATGCGCGGCGTGCCGTGCATCATGGCCGGGGGGCGCTCCGGGGCTGTGGGGAAAAAAGTGGCGGAGAGGGAGGGATTCGAACCCTCGGTACGCTTTCACATACACACGCGTTCCAGGCGTGCACCTTAAACCACTCGGTCACCTCTCCATGGAACGGGAAAGTGTAGGGTCCAGCTACAGGGGAAGTCAACATGCGAGCCTCTTTGAGATGGCGGGCATCACGCCCGCACATGGACGGCTACATGCGGTCCAGCGCTTCGATCCCCAAGAGGAACAAGGCATTGCGCAAGGTCTGAAAAGTGGCCTGACAAAGCGCAGCCCGGGCTGTCCGCTGTGCTTCCGACTCGGCATTGAGTACGGGGCACTCGTGATAAAAATGCGTGAAATGGCGCGCGGTTTCAAGCGCAAACTGCGCGATACCCGTTGCGCTGCGCTGCTCGACCGCCACGGACACCACACTGGGAAAATCCGACAGCTTCAACATCAGGGCCCACTCGGCGTCGTGATCCAAGGGCAAATCCGTCGGCGTCTCGGCGGGCAACTCACCAAACTTGCGCAGAATCGACGCGATGCGCGCGCAGGAATACTGCACATAAGGCCCCGTATCCCCGCTGAACGACAGGCTGGTGTCCCAGTCGAAAATCACATTCTTGGTCGGGCTCGTGCGCAGAATGGCGAAGCGAATAGCCGCCACGGCCACCTTGGCCGCAATGCGCTGCTGCTCGCTCGGGGTCAGGTCGATGCATTGCAGCGCCACCTTCTCGCCCGCGCGCTTGGTGGCCTCATCCAAGAACTCCGACAGCAGCACCACTTTACCCTGGCGCGTGGACATCTTGCCCTCGCGCAGCAGGATATAGGCGTAATAGACGGGTTCCGGCGCGGTCTTGCCCGCCACACTCAGGATCAGGCCCAGTTGCTGCAGGTAGAGTTTGTGGTCCTCGCCCAGCACGATGAGATTGAGGTCGGCCGCCTGATCCGCCTTGTCCATCGTGTAGGCCAGATCGCGATAGCCATAGAGCGAACTGCCATTGGCACGCATGAGGACAAAAAAGCGGCCTTCCTCAGGCTCGTGGCCCAGCTTCTGCAAGTCCACCACCAGCCGCTCGTCGTCGTCGACAAACACGGCTTCGCGCTCGCGCAACTGATCGAGCAGCGGCTCGAAGCGCGGATCCTTCACGAACTTGGACTCGCGCACAAAAACATCGTAATTGACGCCCAACCGCGCGAGCACCATCAACTGACCATGCAGGCACAACTCGGTAATCGCGAAGAAATGATCACGCGTGGCCTGGTCGCCCTCTTCCATCTTGGCGAGCAGCTCGTATCCCTTCGCCGCGAAGTCAGGCTCGGTAAGGGCCCTCTCATTCGCCTCGACATAGAGCTGAAGCATTTCCTCGAAGGACTTGCGCGAGGGGTCTTCGCACACGAGGGCAAGCAGGGCAATCTGGCGCCCCATGTCGTTCACATAGTATTGAACCTCGACCTCGTAATCCTCGAAGCGCAGCATGCGCACCAGGCTGTCGCCGATCATCGCGTTGCGCGCGCGGCCCACATGCGGGCTGGCGTTCGGGTTGATGCTGGTGTGCTCCACCAGCACCTTCTGCCCGGCGCCCGAGTGCTTCGAGCCGAAGCGGTCGCCTTGGGAATGGATCGCGCCGATGATGGCCTTGGCGAATCGCGGACGATCCAGGCGCAGGTTCAGGTACGGACCGGCCGTGGCGGCCTCGATGACGGCCCCGCCGAAGTCGATCTTCTGCGCGATGTCGGCAGCCAGTTTCGCGGGCGCGGTGCCCAGCTTGCGGGCAGCCACAAATAGACGCACGGCCACATCCGCCAAATCCATGTTTGGCGGCGCGGCAAACTCGATGTCCTCGGCCGATAACTCGGGATACGCGGCGAGAATCGGGGCGGCGAGCGGCGCGAAGACGCCCGCGGGCTGTGTGGAGGTGGTCATGATGTCGAACGGCCTTCCAAGGCAATAAAATGGTGCCCGAGCAGATGGGGATACTATCCGCCGAATCGTAGCATACCGCCCCCACCAATCGCGAACACGCGCGCGCCCGCGGGACTGCCTTGGATTCATATCACGGGGCGCCCGCCTTGCATATATCGCACTTTGCGGGTACATTGCCTTCGCCTTAGGAAATGGCCGCCGCTATTGCACATAATATGGCGGCATCAGCGCCGTGCGCCCTTGGAATGGCGAGGGGTAAAGGGGAAAAGCACGCATGCGTCTGCACAATCGAATTATTCTCGCCACTTTCATGGCCTTGGCCGCGTCCTCTGCCGGGGCTGCGGAAACCATCACCCAGGCGAGCCAGATATTCGGCATCGGGGACGGGTTCGCGGTGGCGTTTTCCCCGGACGGCTCGAAAGTGTTAATCGGGGGCGCGCTGAACGCCTACCTCTACGACGCCGATACGGGCGAGCAGCTCCGCGTGTTCTCTGGGCATACGAGAAATGTGCGGTCCGTTGCGTTTTCTCCAGACGGCACGCGGGTCCTCACGGGCTCGGCCGATGAGACCGCTCGGCTGTGGGACGCGCAGACGGGCAATACGATTCGCGTCTTCACGGGGCATACGGACAATGTAAACGCCGTTGCCTTTTCTCCGGACGGCACGCAGGTCCTCACGGGCTCTTTTGACTCCACGGCCCGGCTGTGGAACGCGCAGACGGGCAATACAATCCGCGTCTTTGCGGGACATGCCGACGCGGTATCGTCTGTCGCGTTTTCTCCGGACGGCACGCAGGTCCTCACGGGCTCGGACGACAACACCGCGCGGCTTTGGGGCACGCAGACGGGCAATTTGATTCGCGCCTTCTCGGGGCATACGAACTCGGTACTGTCCGTCGCCTTTTCTCCGAACGGCTCGGAGGTGCTCACGGGCTCAAGGGACTCCACCGCGCGCCTGTGGGACGCGCAGACGGGCATTGAAGTCCGCGTCTTTTCGGGTCATTCGAACTCGATATTCTCCGTGGCGTTTTCTCCACTGGGCACGCAGGTCCTCACCGGCTCCTCGGACACCACGGTGCGGCTGTGGGACACGCAGTCAGGCAGTGAAATCCGGGCCTTCTCGGCGCATACGATCACGGTCTGGTCCGTCGCCTTTTCTCCGGACGGTACGCAGGTGCTCACCGGCTCGGGGGACAACACAACGCGGCTGTGGGATGCGCAAACGGGCGATGAAACCCGCGTCTTCACAGGGCACACGAGCGATGTAACCTCCGTTGCGATTTCTCCGGACGGAATGCAGGTCCTCACGGGCGCGCAAGACAATACCGCGCGGCTCTGGGGCGCCGTCATCGGCGAGGATATTCGCGTCTTCGAGGGGCATACCAACTGGGTGTGGTCCGTTGCGTTTTCTCCGGACGGTTCGCAAGTCCTCACTGGCGGAGACACTACGGCGCGGCTATGGAACGCGCAGACGGGTGACGAAGTCCGCGTATTCTCGGGGCACACGGGCGCTGTGTTGTCCGTTGCGTTTTCTCCGGACGGCACGCAGGTCGTTACGGGCTCATTGGACACCACGATGCGGCTGTGGAACACACAGACGGGCGATGAAACTCGCGTTTTCACGGGGCATACGGACAGAGTAACCTCCGTTTCCTTCTCTCCGGACGGCACGCAGATCCTCACGGGCTCGTGGGACAACACAGCCCGGCTATGGAATGCGCAGACGGGCGATCAAATCCGCCTCTTCTCGGGGCATGCGGATAGGTTAACCTCCGTTGCCTTTTCCCCGGACGGCACGCAGGTCGTCACGGGCTCGTTCGATAACTCGGCAAGGCTGTGGGACGCGCAGACGGGCAGCGAGATCCGCGCCTTCAACCTGTCCGGCGTGGTCTACGCTGTGGCCATTTCTCCAGACGGCACGCAAGTGCTCACGGGCGGACAGGATCTCGCCGCGAGGTTGTGGGATGCGCAGTCGGGAGACGAAATCCTCACCATCTCGGGGCATTCGGGCGTCGTATTCTCCGTCGCGTTTTCCCAGAGCGGCGCGCAGGCGCTCACCGGCTCTGAGGACACCACCGCGCGGCTATGGGACCTTGGCGAGGCCGCGGGCGGCGGGGTGCCGGTAGCGCTCTCGGGCGTCATCACGGACGCGCAAACCGGCGCGGCGCTCTCCTGCGCCGTCGTCGAGTTGCTCGCCAGCGGCGGCGGGGACGCCATCGTGGCGGTGACGGACACCAACGGCGCGTACTTCTTCGAGCCCTTGCCGGCGGATGCCTACGGCGTGCGCATTTTCGCACCAGGCTACAACACGCTGGCCGGGAATCCCCTCACCCTCGGCGGAGGCGGAGCGCAAACGGCGAACTTCGACCTGAACCCGCGGGCGTCGGGGGCGTTTGTTTCGGGCCGTGTGACGGACGCGGATACGGCACAGCCGCTCGTCGGCACACGCGTCCAGCTGTTCGTCAATGGCGGTTTCTTCGCCGAGTCCTACACTTGCGGGGATGGCCGCTACGAATTGCCGCTGCCCACCACGAAAACCGGGGAGACGCTGACCATCGAGGTGGAGTTCTCCTTGGACAACTACGAGACCGAGTCCGTTCAGCAGGACATTGACCCGGCCGAGGGCGCCACCATCGATGAGGCACTGGAGAAGAGCGTCATCGGCACGGCGGCGCTGGTGGGCTCGGTGTTGGACGCCGCAGGCCCCCTTCCGGGCGCCCGGGTGACGCTACGCGGCCCGATCAACACCGCCACGGCGCCCGATGCCGGGGGCAACTACATTTTCGATTCACTGCTGAGCGGAAAGTACACCATCACCACCAGTGCACCCGAGTTGAAAACCCAGAGCCGCCAGCGGACCCTGCCCGAGGGCGGCGTCATCGAGGTCAGCTTCGTGCTGGCTCCCGAGGCCCCGCCGCCCGGCATCAACGGCGATGTCAACGGCGACGGAGTCGTCAATGCCGTGGATGTGCAGCTGGTTATCAATGCTGCCCTGGGCATCGCCATCAACCAAAACTACACACCGGATGTCAGTGGCGACGGCGTCGTGAACGCGGTGGATGTGCAGTTGGTGATTAACGCCGCGCTGGGCGTGGACGGGTAATCGCAAACGCGGGGTCTACACGCCCGCTTGGGCAATCCCCTCCACGGCCTCGCTGATCACCTGCGCGACGGCCTGCGACATGGCCGCGGCGTAGGCCTCGTGGCCGACGCCCTCGAACGGCACCGCGGCTTCCAGCGTTGCCCCGTAAACGAGCGCACCTGTGTCGCGTTGGCGCACATCGATGCGCACGCTGCACACGGCCTGCACGCGGCCCCCTTCCCGCACCTCCTCAAAACGCTGGACCGCGCCCGTGAGCAAAAGGTCGGGCATGCGCATGGTGGTGGCGGAGGCGACATCGGCGAATCGATTGCTGGCCCGCAAGGCATTCGTGAGTTCGTTCGTCAGGACGCGAGCCGGCTCCTCCGCCCAAAGCGCGCCGTCGTAGGGCTGCACGCGGTAGGCGCCATCGCGGTAGACCATCGGGCGACGGTAGATGACGGGCGCCTCGATCACGCGAATGCCGAGTGTCTGCCCGGAGGAAGCCGCCGCGGCGGTGACCGTCGGCGCCGGCTCCAGCGCGTAGTACACATCGGGCTGATAGGTCCCCCCGAAACACCCGGTGAGCGCAAGCAGCAAGGACAACGCAATCCAGCGGTTCATGTATCTATTCTCCCAGGGGTTCGCCGCGGCCCCTCACGAGGGAACCGGGGTCGCGACGCAAATAATCGGTCAACAGCCGGAGGGACTCCAGCGTTTCGCGCATCGACTCCACACCCTGCTGAAGGGCGTAGGAGGAGGTGTCGGCATCATAGCGCACCGAGTCGATCGTCTTGTCGAGCGTTTCCGCCAAACGGCCGATTTCCTCACCGAGTTCACCGCCCAGCTTGGTGACCGCGTCCAGCGCTTCCTGCACCTTGACCTCGGTCTGCGCCAACTGAAGGCCCTCGATCTGCTCGCGCAAGGCAATCACCGTGTCGTTCGCGTTGCGGGCAAGCTCGCTCACTTCATCCGTCACCGAGCGGAAATCACGCAGGCCATCGCTCACCGCGGGTCGCAGTTCGTCCAGGGTCTCCGCAATATCCTCCATGGCGCGCCGGGCGTCGCTCACGATCGCGGCGATATCATCCACGATATCCACCATGCTCCGGTCTTCCAGCCCCTCCAGACTGGCATCCACCCGCTCCAGAATGCTCGAGGCGCTGGTCACAAGCACATCAAACTGGGCGCGTACGCCCTCGATCAAGGAGGGTTTCGAGGGAATTTCCGCGCCTTCCGGGAGGATCGGCGCGTCTTCGTCTCCGCCCTCGAGCGAGACATACAGGATGCCGGTGGCAAAGCTGGAAACCACCAGGCTGGCCTCTACCCCGCGCCGCAGGGTGACGACATCGTCGCGCACCTGGATGCCCACGCGGATCCGGTTGTCCGGGTTCACGGCGATGGACAACACCTTGCCCACCGGCACGCCGCGGTACTCAACCACGCCACCCTCGGACAGCCCCAACACGGACTCGTCATAGGTGATGAAGTAGTTGGACACGGTCGTCGTGTTGTAGCCGCCCACGAGCAGCGCCCCACCCACGATGAGGATGGTGCTGAAAACGGCAAATGCACCGACCTTCGTCTTCTGTGTTTTCGTAGCCACGAAAAGGTTCCCAGGGTTATACAGCGGTTCGCTGCGAAATGACCTCATCCGGACGCCGCGCGAAAAACTGTTCGACGCGCTCGCCGCCGCGCTCTTCGGCGTCCTTGACGGTTCCGTTGAATATGATTTTGCCCAAATCCAGGAAGACCACCTCATCGGCGATCGTCCGGATGGACTCCAGTTCGTGCGTCACCACGACAAAGGTAACACCGAGCAAATCACGCAGGTGGAGAATAAGCTGGTCCAGGCCCGACGCCATGATCGGGTCGAGACCGGCCGAGGGCTCGTCAAAAAATACGATAGGCGGATCGAGCGCCAGGGCCCGCGCAAGGCCCGCACGCTTCTTCATGCCGCCCGAAAGCTCGCTCGGGAGCTTGTGCTGTGCTTCGCCGAGGCCGACCATGTTGAGCTTCATCCGCACGAGCGCATCGATGAGGGCTTCGTCGCGGATGCCGCCGTATTCGCGAATAGGCAGGGCCACATTCTCGCCGACGGTCATCGAGTTGAAGAGGCCCCCGGACTGAAACGCGATGCCGAAGCCCTGCTGCACCAAGGCGAGCCGGTCTTCCTCCAGGCCGATGATCTCCTGGCCGTAGAAAGTAATCGAGCCGGAGGTCGCCGCGTGCAGGCCGCACATGTGCTTGAGCAGCGTCGTCTTGCCGCTGCCGCTGCCGCCAAGGATGACGAGGATCTGCCCCTTGTGCACATCCAGCGAAATGCCATCAAGAATAAGGCTCTGCCCGTAATGCGTCACAAGGTCCTTGACCTCGATCATGGGCTTGTCGTCGGGCCAGTTGGCGTTCATGGGCATGGGCGCTTACACCTCGACATAGTAGAAAAACAACGCGAACAACATGTCGATCACGATGAGGAAGAAGATATCCATCACGACGGCGCGGGTGGTCATCAGGCCGACCCCGCGCGAGCCGCCGGTGACGCGCAAGCCATTGTGACACCCGACCATCACGATCATCACGGCGAACACGAGGCTCTTGACCAGCCCCTGCATGATGTCGGGAAAGTGGGCGGCCTGCAGGGTGTTGTTGAACCAGGTGTAGGCATCGTAATCCAGCACGAAGATACCCCACACCGAACCGCCGAGGATGCCGCAAATCAATCCCATGATGGTCAGGCAGGGCATCACCAGCAGCATGGCCACGAGTTTCGGGGCAATGAGAAACTGCGCCACATTAAGGCCCATGCCGTTGAGCGCGTCAATTTCTTCCTGCACCTTCATCGTGGCCAATTCGGCGGAAATCGCCGCGCCGGTGCGGGCGGAAACGACCAGGGCGGTCATCAATGCGGCCAATTCGCGCGCGAAGCCGATCATGATGAGGTACGACACAAAAATACCAAGGCCAAAGGCGGCCACCTGCGCGGCAGAAAGCATCGCGATGATAAGCCCGAGCAAGAAATTCATCAGGCAGTTGATCTTGATTGCCCGCACGCCCATCTCGTGGATTTCCTCGAGCATGGTCTCCCAGCGGAAGCCCTTGCCCTCGAACGGGGCGATGAAGGTCCAGTAGGTCGTATCGACGAGCAGGTTGCCGAAATCGCAAAGCTCGCCCCAGCTGCTCAGTAGCACCTCCCCGACATTTTCGAAGGGATGCCACGAGTACGACTGACGCACGGCGGGGGTGGCGAGCGCGGGCTCGAGCAGGGCCATGAAGCCCTGCACCTGCTCCCCTTGGCCCTCGAACAGCAGCTCGCCCTTCTTCAGCCGTACGAAATCGGAGATGCGGATGAGCCACGCCCCCCCGCGCGAGTCCATTGCGTCGGTGGCGGCAAGATCGAGCACGAGCTGTTCGCCACTGGCGATCTTGCTCGCACGAACCTGCTTGTACAGCTCCGCCCCCGTGCTCTCGTCGAGGCGCGTGGGACACTCAATGCGCGTGGGGCTCACGAGGCGCCGCCCGCCATTGCGTCAAATTCCATCTCGCTCAGCACCCGCACCCCTAATTGCTCCGCTTTCGAAAGTTTCGACCCTGCGTTCTCGCCTGCGACGAGGTAGTTCGTCTTCTTCGACACGCTCGAAGCCGCCTTCCCCCCTAACGCCACGATGCGCGCTTCGATTTCCTCGCGTGTGTAGGAGGTCAGCGTGCCCGTCACCACAAAAGTCATGCCCTCGAAGGGTCGCGGACCTTCCTCGGCCGCCGGGGGCGGGTCTTCCTCCAATCGCAACCCATGCGCGCGCAGGGCCGCGATCAAGGCGCGATTTTCCTCGGTGTGAAAGAAATCATGCACACTTTGCGCGACGATCGGGCCGATTCCCTCAATTGCCGCCATGTCATCCACCGTGGCCTCCATCACCGCCTCGATCGTGAGGAACCGCTCGGCCAGCAACCGCCCGACCTCCGCGCCGACATGGCGAATGCCCAAGGCGTGCAACACCCGGCTCAGGGCTTGCCCTTTGCTCCCCTCGATTGCCGCAATTAGGTTTTGCGCCGATTTCTCGCCCATGCGCTCCAACTCGGCGACTTTCTCGGCGGTGAGGTCGTACAGGTTGGCGAAATCCGTCACCAATTCCTTCTCTACCAGTTGCTCGACGAGTTTCTCGCCCAATCCTTCAATATCCATCGCGCGGCGCGAGGCGAAATGCTCCAGGCGCTCCTTGAACCGGGCGGGGCAGGAGGGGTTGATGCAACGGATGAACACGCCCTCGGGGTCCTGCCGCACCTCGCTTTTCAGGGAGCAGGGGCAGTGGTCCGGCGTGGGGAAGGGCTCGGCCTCCGGCGGCCGCAGCTCGAGCACCGGCCCGAGAATCTGCGGAATGATCTCGCCCGCCTTCTGTATCTCGACGATGTCCCCGACGCGCAGGTCTTTCTTCTGCAGGTCCTCAAAATTGTAGAGACTGGCGTGGCGCACCGTCGTGCCGGCCAGTTGAATCGGCTCGACCTCGGCCCGGGGCGTCAACGCGCCGGACTTGCCCACCTGCACCGTGATGGCCACCAGCTTCGTGCGGCCGACCTGCGCCGGAAACTTGTACGCGATGACCCAACGCGGGGCCTTGGCCGTACTGCCGAGCGCATCGCGGTGATTTGGGTCGTCCACCTTGATCACGAGGCCGTCGGTCTCGTAGTCCAGCTTGAAGCGGCGCTCCTGCCACGCATGCGCGAATGCCAGCACCTCGTCCATGTCCTTGCAGCGCGTATTGTGCTCGCAGACACGGAAGCCCCACGCCGCCAAATCCTCCAGGTTTTCACTGTGGGGTTTGGCCGGGGTTCCCGGAAGCCGGGCAATATCGTAGGCAAACATGTCCAACCGCCGCTTGGCAACCTCCTTCGGGTCGAGCTGCTTGAGCGTGCCGGCCGTCGTGTTGCGCGGGTTGGCCAAAGGCGGCTCGCCGTTTTCCTCGCGGATGCGGTTGAGTCGCTCGAGTTCCGCGTGGTGCATGAATACCTCGCCGCGCACCTCGAGTTCCGCGGGTGGGTTGCCTTTAAGCCGGAGCGGCACCGCACCGATCGTGCGCACATTCGCCGTCACATCGTCTCCCCGACGGCCGTCCCCACGGGTGGCCGCACGCACCAAACGGCCATCCTCGTAGCGCAGGGACATGGACACGCCGTCGATCTTCAGCTCGGCCACATAAGTGGGCGACTCGCCGTCCAGCCCCTTGCGCACGCGTTCGTCGAACTTGCGCAACTCGCCCTCGTTGTAGGTGTTATCAATCGAGAGCATCGGCACGGCGTGGGAGACGGTCTCAAACTTTTCCGAGGGCATGCCCCCCACGCGTTGGGTGGGCGAATCGGGCGTGCGGAGGTCAGGGTGCGCCTCCTCGAGCGCGGCCAACTCCTCCATGAGCGCGTCGAAGGCACGGTCGGAAATCGACGGCGCCGCCTCGGCGTAGTACCGGCGGTTGTGCTCTTCGAGCTCAGCCGACAACGCGCGATGACGCTGTGCTGCCTGCGCGGGTGCTTTGGGGGGATGGGTGGACATGGGGGCGCATTATAGCCAAATGCCCGTATGCCGCGTCGCGCGGGAGTGGGATTTGCCCCCGATTCACCCCAGATGAGCCCTACGAATCCTCGGGGAAGGGGAAAACCGGGTCGATACCGTCGCCCGCGCCAGTCTGAACCTCAACCGCCTCCTCGCGGGACTCGTCCATCGCGGGCGATTCGCCCGCCTCGGGCTTGCGTGCGGTGAACAGGCCGTAGTGCATGGCGCCCGTCTCATACGCCAGCCAGATGCGCAGCACCGTCTTGGCAAACAGGCGGTTCTCGGGGCCGTTGAACAAGAACGCGCGGGCCTCGCTGTCCCATGTGAGCCGCTTGGCCATGCGCCCGATGATGACCGGCCAGGTCTTCTTCACCTCCTGCGAATAATCGCGGAAGGTGAAGTCCACGAAGCCCGCCCCCTGCAACAAGGCCCGGTAATCCGTGCTGTCGCCCATCGAGGGCAGACGCCCCTCGCGGCAGATCGGCTCGAGGAAATAGTTGATCATCCAGCCGTCCGGGTCCGGGTTGGCCAGCCAGGCGTAGCAGGCCACGCGGCCGCCCGGCTTGAGAATGCGGAAAAACTCGCGGAAAAAGAGCTCCTTGTCCGGCATGTGCTCGGAACTTTCGATGGAAATCGCCGCATCGAAGGAGGCATCGGGCAGGGTGTTGTCGAAAAAGTCCTGGCAATGGTAGACGGGGTTGTCCGCATCGCCGGTCTGCGTCTTTGCGAAGTCGTACTGCCGCTCGGAGAGGGTGTAGCCCGTCACCTCGGCGCCGAACTCCTTCGCCAGCAATCGCGCCGTGCCGCCATACCCGCAGCCGGCATCGCAGACGCGGTGGCCTTCATCGATGCCGATCGCCTCGGCGAGCCGAACGGTCAACAGCCGCGTCGCCTCGTCTGTACGCTCGCGGCCGGTCTCCCACAAGCCGTGGTGGACATGCTCGCCCCAAATCTCGAGGTAATACTTGTCCAGTTCGTCGTAGTGCGCGGCGACGCCCTCGGGCATCTGCTCTTCCATCGGGTAAATCACGGGCGGTCTCTCCATGGCCGGGTCAACATGGCCGAGTCAGCCGCATGATGGCGCAGGCGGCCGTGGCAGTCAATGCCGGCGCGCCGGCATTGGGGTTTGGTTTGCAACGCGTGCTACCATCCGGAGCTTGGGGCCGCCCGGGGCGCCCCAACTACCGGGACCGATGGAAGGGAAATCTACTCATGCGTGTGTTGCTTATGTTGGTCGCGCTTCTGTTCGGCGCGGCTTTGCTCTCCGTGGTACTGATCGTCGGCTGGGTCACCTTCACCGTGCACTCGCGCCTGCCCGACCACAACGCCCGGCTTACGGCGCCGGTTCAGGCCGAGGTGACGGTGCGGCGCGATCAGTGGGGCGTGCCGCACATCACCGCGGAGAACGAGACAGACGCGTACTACGCCCTGGGCTATTGCATGGCGCAGGATCGCCTTTTCCAGATGGAACTGATGCGGCGCGTGGCCGGCGGACAACTGGCCGAGCTGCTCGGACCGCCGCTCGTGCCCATTGACCAGATCGCCCGCGCATTCCGGCTGCGGCACCACGCCGAGCGCGCCCTGGTGCGGCTCGAGATAAACGAACCCAGCCTGATTGAGGCGCTGGACGCCTTCACCGCGGGCATCAACTCCTTCATGGAGCACGAAGCCCTGCCGTGGGAGTACGCGGTGTTGGGCATCCCGAAGCGGCCCTTCACGCCGGTGGATGTGGTCTCCGTGAGCGCATTGCTGCCGATCACCTTCGCCGATGGACTCCGCAGCGATCCCCTCCACGCAGCCTTGAGCGCACGCAACCCGGACCTGCCCATCGACCTGCTCTTTCCCGCCTACCGCTACGAAACGCCCGTGACCATCATGGAATCGCTGGAGCAGGCCGAGCGCGACTGGGAGCGTTGGGCCCCCACGCAGCATGCGACGCCTTCGCTGGAGTACGCGGCCGCCACCTCCGCCATGGCGGAGTTGAACGACTGGCTCGACTCGCTCAGCATGATCACCCGGCACATGGGACCGACGATGGGCAGCAATTCGTGGGTGGTGAGCGGGGAACGCTCGGCCTCGGGCAAGCCCATTCTCGCGAATGATCCGCACATCGGGTTCACCAACCCGAGCATCTGGTACGAGGCGCACATGCAATTCGGCGATTTCCAGAACTACGGCTACCATGTGCCGCCGATTCCCCTCGCCCTCATCGGCCACAACGAGGACCGCGGCTGGGCGCTTACCATGTGGGCGCACGACGATGTCGATATTTTCGCCGAGACCTTCCATCCGCTCGACCCGAACCGGGTCATGTACAAGGGCGAATGGGTCGAATGCGAAATCATTCACGAGACCATTGCCGTGCGATTTGGCGAGAACATCGAGCTGGCCGTGCGCGTTACCCCGCACGGGCCGGTCATCACCGACCTTTTCCGCGCAATGAAGACAGATGCCGGGGCCGAACTCTCCCTCTATTGGGTGTGGCAGCATGTCGAGCAGACCGACCTCGAGGCCTTCTACCTCGTCGGCCATGCGCGCGATGTTGAGTCGTTCGAGTCGGCGGTTAGCCAGATCACCTCGCCCGGCCTCAATTTCTCCTACGCCGACGCCCAGGGCAACATCGCCTGGTGGGCCGCCGGGATGATCCCCATCCGCCCGCCGCATGTGAACAGCAAGCATGTGCTCGATGGCGCCCTCGGCCGCGACGAGCACCTCGGTTTTGTCGCCTTCGAGGACAACCCCCGCCTCATCAACCCTGAGTGGGGATTCATCGCCACGGCGAACAACATGAGCACGATTTATCCCATCGGCGCGGTGCCCGAGCTGCGGGGATACTGGCAGCCCACCGACCGCGCCGGCCGCATCGAGGAGATGGTCTCCGCCGGCTCCAACTGGACCATCGCCGACTTCAAGGCAATGCAGATGGACGACTACGGCATTGCCGCCCCGGGTGTCTCCGAGGCCCTGATTGCTGCGCTCGAACCGCAGGCTGGCGGCATGACCGCACTCGAGCAGGAGGCCCTGCGCCGCTGGCAGGAGTGGGACTACACCCACGGGACCGAGTCCATCGGCGCGGCGATCTATCAGTATGTGTGCGACGGCGTGTTCCGCGCGGCGCTGATGGATGAGATGGGTCCGGATTTGCTTCGGATTTACGGCTCCGTGGCGGATCACTGGCACTTCTTCAAGTACTTCGTGACGGACCCGGACTTGCCCTTCTGGAATGACATCACCACCGAGCAAGTGGAAACGCGCGAGGAGGTCATCCTCGCCGGATACCGCGAGGCCATCGCCCAGATGCGCGCCGATCTAGGCGGTTCCATCGACGCGTGGCGCTGGGGCCGCGCGCACACGATGGAGTTCAAGCACCCGCTCGGCTATCTCCCCGGCCTCGGGCGCTTCCTCAACATCGGGCCGTTCGAGGCCAGCGGCGGCGCACAGATCGTCAACAACATGCTCTACTCCACCGGCACCTACGGCTTTGAGACCATCGCCGGGCCGTCCACGCGCCGCGTGATCGACTTTGCCGATCCCACGCACTCCTACACCATCCTGCCGACCGGCAACAGCGGCCATGTGACCCACCCGAACTACGACGACCAGGCCGAGATGTTCATGCGCGGGGAGTACCGCGTGGTCAATTTCACCGAGGAGCAAATCGCCGCCAACGAAGTGAGCCGAATGGTGTTCTCACCCGAGTAGGGCGGGGAGACGAGCATGGCCGTGGTACAATGACTCTTGGTAACGAGAGACTGGTCATTGGTGAGGCACGAAGCCATGAGCAACGCGGAAACACACATAACGAAGCAGGGCTCGGTTCCACTCAGCAAGGAACTTCGAGAAAAACTCGGCTTTTTGCCGGGCACCCGGGTGGAATGCCTGGAGGAAAATGGTAGCCTCGTGATTCGGCGCGCAGGCGGTCACACCTCACGGGATATTCACGACGCGGTTTTCGAAGAAGCGCCCGCCAGCCGTTCCGTACAAGACATGGATCATGGCATTCAAGACATCGTGACTCGGAAGCATGCGCGCGATCGCTGGCCGACCGGCGTAGTAACCGATTAAGTCGAGCTGCTGTCGCCCGTCGCACGCGATGTATTGATAGCCATCCGGTGCCGACGAAAGCGTCGCCACGCCTCGAGAATCACAATCAGGGTGGCGGCCCATGCCACGCCGCCCAGAAAGGGGTTAAAGCGACCGGCAACGAGAAACCAGGGAATCAGGGGAAGATTGATGGCGAGAAATACGGGGCCTATGCCAGTCATGACGGCGTCGGGGCTATCGAACGAGATTTCGCGGTGCCCAGTACCCGCGAGGACTAAAATATGGATTGCCAGCAAGAAATACATGACAACGAAGTGCACACAAATGATGACGATAGCGATCGCCACATACCGGACCCACGGTACGCGCTTTGGGGTGAAGTACCCGCCACGGTCGGTCTCAGCAGGGTCGTTCTGCTGCATATAGATGCACTCCCACCAATTGCCTGATGATTCGCCCGAACGCCTGCCCACAGCATAACACGGGTTCGTGCAACTCCACCGATCATCGCTGGAGGAAACGCATACACCCCGGGGGGCGAGCGTCCTCGCGAGCAGTGCGCTGGTCATGCGCGTCATCCGCGTGCATCGGTGTTCGTCCGCGGCTCAATTTCAATCGGATAGAATACAAAGCGTGCAGAAAACCGTGGCGCGAATCCTGGGAATCGCGCCACGGTTTTAATGAAGTACCGATCGTTTGGGCGAAAAGGGCTTGGCCCTACTCTGCTGCCGCGGCAGGCCCGGCGTACTCGGCGAAGCGCGCGGCGATATCCGCCTCCTCAGCCGTGCCGCTGTGCACGAAGAAGCGGGCGCGGAGCGTGAAATCCTCGCCCTCGGGCACGGTGTGGTTGCCTGAATCCTCCAGCCCGGCCACCTGCTGCATGGCGAAGAAGTTGCATCCCATCAGGCCGTAGTCGCGCACATGCCAGGCCGGCAGGCGCAGATTTTCCGGGTGCGAGAAAATGGCGATGCCCCGCACGCCAACGCCCTCGATCTCGCCGGAATAGTCCATCCACGGGCCGGGGGTGCCGTATACCGCGCGCTCGCCCTTTTCACCGGCGGCGTTCGTGAGGGTGCCCGCGCGGTTGCCCTGGATGTCCGGCCGGATGCGCAGGGCGAAAAAGCCCTCCTTATTCTCGCTGAAGGTCACATCGCCGTGGACCGCGTGAAAGGTCGTCTCCTGGTCGATGACGCGCGCCGAGGGCTCGGAATCGTGAAAGTGGTAGATGCGCGTCTCGTTCACAATGGGCTCGCCGCCCCGATCCCGCCAGACCGTCTCGAGCCGAATCCAGCCGAACTCATCGCCCGAGCCCGCGTCGATCCGCTCAACCGTGATGGGCGTGCGGTGCCAGCTGTCGCTGCCGTTCACATCGCCGAACGAAGTCCACAGCGAACGATGGTGCGGGTGGTCACGGCTCTCCGGCTCGTCCTCGCCCATCGGCCAGTTGCGCGTCACGCCCACGCCGCCCTCGGCATTCACCGGCCAGAGAATCGGCGTGCGGGCATCCTCGCCGAAGTGCAGCGTGGTGAAGTGCTCCCCGCGAATGTTCACGACGGCCGTCCCGGCCTCCTCATCCACGGCGATATGGACATTTTGAGTGGCCGCATCGTCCGCAAAAGCAGCCGGGGCCAGCAGGAACAAGGCCGCGAGTGCAGCCGAAAAAGCAAAGTGTCGCATGGTGATGGTCCTCATGGTTCGTTTCGGGGCGATTGCCGTGCGCGTTGCCACGCACTGGGTCAGTCTACCGACTGGCCACGCCGGGGGCAAGGCAGGTGAGGAGCTACGGGCGGGTGAATGGTTCAACAAGGTCGATTACCCGAGCCAGGCTGCGTCACGCTGCATAGACAACCTTGGCGCCACTTAGGATGGCCTCGCGGCGAAGGGGGTTTCGGCTCGCCTCAATGGCCCGGCGGCTCACCAGATCCACGGGGCGCCCGAGAATGTCTTGAAGTTCCTCCTGCATACGCACCATATCGAACAGGGTTGTGTTGGAATCCGGGTTGAACCGGACGAGCACATCCACATCGCTCGACGGCCCGAAATCACCTCGCAGAACGGAACCAAAGAGCGCCAATTCGGCAATCTGCCAGCGTTGGCAAAAAGTGGCGACTTCGTTCTCCGGAAGATCGATGTGTGGTGTCGTGTGCATGGCGAGGGCAACTCCCTTTTGGTCCTACAGCACGCGCAACATGCGCGCAAGCCTGACCTCATGAGGAATCATACGCCGTGGCGAGCGCCCGGGCAATATCGCGGTGAGGCCTTGGAATTCGCCCAACATCCAGCTCGATTCGGTCGCCGACTTTACAGGTGATCTTCAGGCCGCTGCGGGGACCCACTCCGGGGGGGAGAGGGAGGAAGCACGCTCGACGACTCGTTTGCCTGCGCCAAACGCGTTACACGCCGGACAACAAGACGGCGCATCAAAGTCCCCCTTTGAAGGGGGATTGAGGGGGATGTGGTTTCACGCGTAGACCGCAAGAAAACGCGTGGCCCTCCCTCACCCCGGCCCTCTCCCAGAGGGAGAGGGAGTGAATCACCCCTTCCGCGTGTACTCCGCCACGACGGTGCTCTGCAAGCCCCCTCTGGGGGTGCAGGCGATCTCGATGCGCATGTGGAGGGGGTCGCAGGCGTGGACGAGGTCCTCGAGCATGCGGTTGACGAGGTGTTCGTACCAGATGCCGACGACGCGGTAGCTCATGAGGTAGTACTTGAGCGCGCGCAATTCGAGGCAGTGCTTGTTGGGCGCGTAGGCGATGGTGACGGTGGCGAAGTCGGGCAGGCCGCTGAAGGGGCACACGGAGGTGAATTCGTCCGTCGTCGTGGTGATGACCATCGGCTCGCCGATGGGTTTGTCGGCGTAGTCGTAGGGGAACACCTCGAGCGCGGCGGTGTCGATCGCCTCGGCCCCCTTGAAGGGGAGCGCGCGGTCCTGTGGCTGGAAGTCCGTGCGGAGGTGGTCGTCAGGATTGGGCTGCATCGGCCTGGGCCTTCTTGCGGTTGCGGCGTGCCTGAATGAATGAGTTGACGCACAGGGCGACGAACACGAGCGACAGCAATGCCATGATACCTTGGGCGAAGGCCGCCTGGGGCCGCTCGACTTCGCCGCCGGTCATCAGGGCGATGGCGCCGGGGATTCCCCGGGCGGACCCGAGAAAGGCGATGAGTCCGACAAGGACGGCGCCGTGCATGGCGTGCATGCGGTAATTTTCGTTCAGGGCGATGAACCCGAAGGCGAGGGCGAGGACGCCGAACACGGCGGGGATGAGCGCCGTGGCGCTGGCGCCGCCGCTGGCGAAGTACCCGACGATGCCGAGCGCGGTGAGGATACCGCCGTAGACAATGGTGATGGCTTGCATGGGGGAGACTCCCGTTTCTAAGGTTGCGGTCCGCGGTAGATGCAGCGGGCCGTGCAGGTTTCGGCAACGACGACCGCCTCGAGCCCGGGCGCGTGAGGCTTCACGCGGTCCCAGATCCACACGGCCAAACGCTCGGAGGTTGGATTCTCCAGGCCGCTGATCTCGTTCAAACTCGTGCGATCCAGCGTATCGTACACCACATCGCGCCCGACATCCGCCAGGGCGTGCGCGCGCGTACCGGCCAGCTCAACGACGAAGCTGTGTCCATGCAACTGCCTGCACTTGTGGCTCTCGGGCAGATTGGGCAAGTAGTGGGCCGCTTCAAAGGAAAAGCGGACGCGATCTCCCAAGGTAAAGCGCGTATCCGGCATCTTGAGCGCCGCATTGTAACAGCCGTCCCCCGTCATGCCGACGAACACCTTGACCGGAAGCGCGATCGCCGGGGCAATGCGCCCTTGGATGTACGCGGCGACGGCATCAAAGGTGGCGTCGCCAATGCCCTCGATATCATTGAGGTAGCGGTGGTCCAACGCGTCGAACACGGGCTTGAAGGCCGCGCTGATCTCGGCGTAGTCGATCACCCAGGCCAAGCGGGGATCGATCGGGCCCTCGACCACCACCTCCACCTCGAAGGAGTGCCCATGCACCTGCGGCACACCAGGCGTCGAATGCGCGGCCTCGAACTGAAACGACTTGATCAGCTCCGCGCGCATTACACGCCCTTCTGGTCCGGTGGCCAGATGAACTTGTGCATCTGGAGCTGAAACCGCACGGGAAGTTGGTCCTCCAGCAGCCAATCCACGATGTCCTGCGGATTAACCGAACCGAACACCGGGGAAAAGAGCACGGCGTTTACTTTTTCCGCGAGGTTCTCCCGTCGCACCACTTCCCGGCTCCACTCGTAGTCCTTGCGCGAGGCGATCACGAACTTCACCTCATCGCGCGGGGATAACTTCTCGATATTGGACCAATCGTTGCGCGCTTCCTCGCCGCTGTCCGGGCACTTGAGGTCCATGATCTTGATGACCTCCGCGGGCAGCCGGTCAATCGGCAGGGCGCCAGCCGTCTCGCATAACACGGTGAAGCCCGCATCGAGCAGGGCTTGCGCCAGCGGCCCGCAGCCCTTCTGCGCCAGCGGCTCGCCGCCAGTGATCTCGACGAGCGGGCACTCCAGCGCCTTGCATTGCTCGAGGATCGCGCCGACGGTCGTCTTTTCGCCGCCGTGAAAGGCGTAGGCCGTGTCGCACCACACGCAGCGCAAGGGACAGCCCGTCAATCGCACAAAGATGCACGGCAAGCCCGCCCAGGTCGATTCCCCCTGGACGCTCTTGTACACCTCGGTGACGGTGAGGCGGGTAGCGGCGATATCGGGCGCGGTTTGCATGGGTACCTCGGCAAAAGGGGGATGAACACGGACTGACACGGACCCGCACGGACTCACACAGACGCGCCCCCCCGGCATGTTGTCCGTGTCCGTCCGTGAGTGTCCGTGTCAGTCCGTGTTGACCGGTTTACGCCACCGGCTTCAAACGCGTGATCCGGCCGTCGTTGATCCACTCGGCAACGAGAATCGAGCCGTCCTTGGCGAAGCTGGCGCCGTGCGGGCTGCTGAACTTGCCGGGGATGCGGTTCTCGTGCGCGATATTCGGCCAACCCTCGACATTTCGGCATTCCGGGTTCTCGCCGAGGCGCGCGACGACCTGATTGTCGCCGTCGAGCAGACAGACCACGCCAAACAGCCCGGGGCAGACGACGAGGTCGCCCTGGATGTCGAAGTGGCAGGGATGCGCGAACCGGCCGCGGACCAGCTCGATGAACTCGCCCTCGAGATCGAAATACTGCAAGCGCTCGTGGCCGCGATCGGCGATAAGAAGGCGCTCGCCGCCGTCGCGCGTGTCCACCGTGATGCCGTGCGGGCAGTTCATCAGGTGCGGGTCATCGCCCCGCCCACCGAAGGAGCCCTTGTAGGCGCCGTCTTTCCCATAGCGGTGAATGTAGTGCAGGCCGTAGCCATCGGCGACATAAAAATCACCGGTCGAGGCAATGGCGATATTGGTCGGCTTGTATTGCGCCTCGCTCTCGTAGAGGCCGGATTCCTCGGGGAATCCCAGTTCAAACACCTTTTCGCCCTCCGGCGTGGCCTTGACGACCTTGTGGTTCTCCGTCGTGGCGAGGAAAAGGAACTCCTGGCCATCCTCGACGGCGTAATCCATGCCGTGGGCGCCCGCTGCGTACTCGCTTCCCCAGGAACTCACAAATTGGCCTTCGGGGTCGAAGATAGCCACGGCGTCTTCGCAGGTGCTGTGCACGAGGATACGGCCATCCTGCAGCTCACGCACGGCGTGCGTATACCCGAAGGACTTGCCCTCCGGCATCCGCAGGTACTGCTCGATCCACTCGTAGCGGTGCGCGCCTTCGCCTGTGATCACCTCGTTGCTCCCTTCCTGTGCCTTCGCGATGCGCGTGGCCCCCGCAAGAATGACGGGTCCTGCCGCCGCGGCCCAGGCTCCCCGGAGAAAATTACGGCGCCCGGTCTTGTCCGGGCGGTTTGTTTCATTGGCGTCTTGTGTCATGTCCGGTGTGCTCCTGTTCAATGAGGTGGAAACCCTAGATGATAGCAGAGCCGGGGGACAGCGAAAAGCGGAATCACCGGGAAGTCCCTCACCCTGCCCAAAAACAAGCGGCCCGTGGGCGGGAAGCCCACGGGCCGCGGATAGGCGTATACGAAGTTTTGACCGTTAGCTGGTCGTGGTGAACAGGCCGATCACATATGCAACCGGGGCATTCACCGGGCCTGGGCCGTTCTCTTCATACCGTGAGAACTCGACATGGCCGTCCATGTACAGGACATTCGAGCCGCCCGGAATGTGGTTGAAGTAGCGGATATCTGTGGTGATGAGGTCTGCCATCACGAAGATATCGCTCTGCGCCTGGGCGCTACCCGCCGGATTGTTGATGTCCGTGATCAGGAAGCGCTCAATGCCCTCCCGAAGGCGGTTGATGCTGGTGCCACCGGCGTTGCCGAAGCCTGCCGGCGTGGGGATGTTCCTGCCCGCGGGGGCGAACGCACCCACAGGAGCAGTTGCACTGTTCCCGAAGACGGCTGTCACCTCGAGCAGGTTGTTCATGATGAGACCATCCAGCAGGTAGCCCAACTGGGAGGAGACATTGGGGTTGCCGGTGATCGAACCGCCGAGCAACCCTTCAAGCGTGGTGACGGCTTGGAAGCTGTTTGCCGGCTGCACGGGGTCCGTGAAATCGATCAGGTCAAGCATCCAGCCAAGATACACATAGTAGTCGTCGATCGTGTTCGAGCACCGCGCAAGGCCCGACAGGCCGTTCGTGTCGGAACTGCCAAAGCAATTGACATCCTGGCCACCAATCGTCACCGAGATATTGTCGGCGAAGTTTGAAGCGCTCGAGCTGGAAGGACACACCGTGATGTTCGGATCCGTCAAGTACTCGGGGTAGATCGACGGGACGAACGGACCCGCTGCAAGGACCGGCTGGAGAACATTGTTGATATCGTTGATCCGGCCCGCATGCAGCTGCGGCCAGCTCTCACCGCGGGATTCGTTCGCGTACATCTTGTACACCAGCGCCCACTGCTTGAGGTTGTTCTGGCAGCTTGCCCGGCGGGCGGCCTCGCGCGCACGCGCAAGGGCCGGCAGCAGGATGGCAGCCAGAATGCCGATGATGGCGATCACCACCAACAGCTCGATGAGGGTGAATCCTCGTTTCGCTTCTTGAATACCCGGCATGCGTAGTCCTCCTCGTTTTGTGATCGCGTGAATGATGAACGATCAATTTGGATGATGTTGCCGCCAACCGCGGCTGCCTACGAAGGGGGCAAGATAGTCTGTTTTGCTGATTATTGCAACCCCAATTGTGACAGAATTCGAACCCCCGACTAGCAATCGAGCAATTAAAGCACATTGCGGCCCGTGAACAAGGTGCTCACGGGCCGCAATCAACTCAAAATGGAACGAATCGACTTAGTTCGCGCTGGTGAAGATACCCACCACCGAAGCCACCGCTTCATTCACAGGGCCCGGGCCGAACTGCTGGTAGCGCTCGAACGCCACATGGCCGTCCATGAAGAGAAGGTTGGAGCCACCGGGAATGTGGTTGAACCAGGTTACATCGGTGGTGATGAGGTCGCCCATCACAAACACATCGCTCTGTGCCTGCGCGCTACCCGCCGGATTGTTGATGTCCGTGATCAGGAAACGCTCAATGCCTTCGCGAAGACGATTGACCGTCGTGCCGCCCGCGTTGCCGTTCGGCGCCCCGACATTGATATTGCGATCCACGCCCGGAAACGCGCCTTGGTCTTGCGGCGCAACCGAACCGGGGCTACCCACAATGTTGCCCAGCAGGATCAAGTTTGGCGTAATCACCACTTCGAATGTCGTCGCCACCTGAATCGATGCGATGGCACTGGCAGGCGGCTGTGCCACTCCGAGAAGCTGCTGCAGCAAACCAATGACGGGGAAGCTGTTCAGATTCGCGAATTGGGCGTTATCGTTGGCGTCGATGCGGTCGAACACCCACCCGAGGTAGATATACGAATCGTCAATCGCGTTCGCGCAACGGGTCAGCCCGTCTATATAGCCCGCCCCGAAGCAATTGACTTCCTGACCATTGGGAAGCCGCGCCGTGATGTTGTCCGAGAACTCGCCGGCACGCGAACTTGACGGGCAATTCGCGATGTTCGGATCCGTCAAATACTCGGGGTAGATCATGAATACATTCGGGCCAGCGGCAAGGGCCGTGGTCAAAGTCGGGGATTCGACATCGTTGTTCCCGCTGGGGGCGTAGCCAGGGTAGGTGCCGAGCATCATCGGCGGCCAGCTCTCGCCACGGGCCTCGTTGGCGTACATCTTGTACACGAGGCCCCACTGCTTGAGGTTGTTCTGGCAGCTTGCCCGGCGGGCAGCCTCGCGCGCACGCGCCAAGGCCGGCAGCAGGATGGCAGCCAGAATGCCGATGATGGCGATCACCACCAGCAGCTCGATGAGGGTAAACCCTCGCTTCGTCTCTTGAGTACCCGGCATGCGTAGTCCTCCTCGTTTGTGATCGTGTGAATGATGAACGATCATGCTGAAATGACTCGGTGCCCCATGGTTCGCTGGTGCATGGCCCACGCGTTGTGGCACCAAAAGAAAGGGAAAATAGTACGATTCTCCTATGATTGCAACCCTTGACCACCATTTTTTTTGGCAAGTTTCGGCAACGCGCTCCAAAAAAGCTTGCTTACGCGTGCCTCATCGGACGGAAGAGCCTTATAAATAATTGAAAATAAAAAGGTTACGAGCCTATAGCCGTCGCGAAGACTGGAGAGAAGCCGCCGCCTTCATTATGCTCGGGCAAGAGAATCCATCAACGGCCATGACCAAATCCGACGGTGGCTGCCCTCGATGCCGCCCCGCAGACCGGATTGACGGCAATCGATTACTAGGGATATAGCACAGGGTTAATCGGACTGGCCGCCAACTCGCCCGGCGTGCAGCCCGGCAACCAGGTTTCGAGGTCCGCCTGCCGGTTCGCGTTGTCTGCCGGGGCGACGATGGCGCCGTCCTCGAAGTAGATCATGGTCATCACTTCGCGTGTCTTTGGCGTCTCATTTGCCGGTGCGCAATGAAGGTTCCAGCCGGCGTGGAAGGTGGCGTCGCCAGCCTTCATGTCGACCCCATTCGTGCGGGAGTAGCCGCGCTCCTTCACGAGCCGCTCGAAATGGGCCTGGCTCTCATCGCTCAGGCCGAACTCGCCGAAGTACCCCTCCCGGTGCGAGCGCGTGGCGAAGTCCATCGCGCCCATATTGGCGGTGATGTCGTGCAGGGGCATCCACATGGTGATCGTGTTGTCCGTGGCGAGTGGCCAGTAGTGCTGGTCCTGATGCCAGGGGGTGTAGCCGCCGCCGCCTTCCTTGAAGAGGGCCTGGTCGTGGTAGAGGCGCACGCCCTCCACGCCCATCAGCTCCGCGGCGATGCGGGCAAAGCGTTTGCCGAAGACAAACTGTTTGCAGACCTCGTCATCCAGCCAGAGGTTCATGGTCTGCAGGAAGGCCTTGCCGTAGGTGTCGCGCTCGTCGAGCGCACGGCGCTCCTGGTTCTTCTGGGCCACATAATCGGCAATGGCGGCGCGATACGGCGCAAGCTCTTCCTCGGTGCAGACCCCACGCAGCAGAATATGGCCGTCCCGCTGGTAGATCTCACGCTGCTCATCGGTAATGGGATACGGCTTCGACAAATTCGGCAGGGTCTCAAGGGTATCCATGTTTTTCATCTCCCATAAGGGTACGGGCGTACGGGTAGGGCATACGGGTGCGGACCCGCGTGCGCCCGGGGTCGCCAAGCCCGTATCATGGACCAACGCAACATCGTTTCACAATCCGGAGTTCCCCGTGCGCGAGACCGATCTCTACCCGCCCCTGCGCGACTACCTGGAAGCCCAAGGCTATCGCGTGCGGGCCGAGGTCAATGGTTGTGATGTGGTAGCGGAGAAGGATGGCGACTTCATCGTTGTCGAGCTTAAAATTCGTTTTAACCTCGCCTTGCTGTTGCAGGCCACCACGCGCCACGCCATTACCGAGAGCGTCTACCTCGCCATTCCCGCCACGGACGCCCACAAGTCGAAGTCGCACTGGAACGGCATTAAACGCCTCGTGCGCCGCTTGTCCTTCGGGCTCATTGTCATTCGACCAGGGGCGGGCAAGCAGGCCGTCGAGGTCATGCTGCACCCGGCGCCGTTTCAACGCCGCACAAACACAAGAAAGCGCCAAGCGGTGTTACGGGAACTGAACGGACGCCTCACGGACGGCAATATCGGCGGCAGCCGGGGCCGAAAACTGCTCACCGCCTACCGACAGCGCTCCCTGCATGTCGCCGCAATTCTGGGCGAAGAGAGCCCCCTCAGCCCGAAGGCAATCCGTGCGCGCGGCGGACCCAAGGACGCAGGCACGCTCTGCTACCGCAATGTCTACGGCTGGTTCGAGCACCCCGCGAAGGGCTTATACGCCCTCAACGACTCGGGCCGCGCGGCCTTGGAGGCGTACCCCGAAGTAATCGATGCCTTGCGCGCCCAATAAAACCGCGATGAACAAAACCGCGGGCGGCAAGCCGTGCCTGCCGCCCGCGGGTATGGGTATGCTATCGGTTGGGTCCGCCAGAGCTCGGTCAGTTCACCTTGCTGGACAAGTCCGCGCCAGCCTTGAACCGCACGACATTCTTCGCGGCTATCTTGATTTCCTTGCCCGTCTGCGGATTACGGCCCGTGCGTGCCGAGCGCTTGGAAATGTCCGACGCGGCGCCGACCGCTTCCTCGATGTCGCCCTCGCTGATGGCGACACTCACTTCGTTTTCGACGAAGTCGTTGGCGAGTAGTTCACGCAGCAGCTCGGGGTCGTCGATGTCCTGCAGGCAGGCCTCCGGGTCGCCCGCGCAGAGGTCGATGATCTGCACCACTGCCGTCGTCTCCTCACCGAAGCGGCCGAAACCGGCAAGGTCGACGAAGCGGCCCGCGTTGACCTCATCCACGATGATGTTGAGCAGGGCGTTGTACGCGGCTGTGGCATTGCGCACTCCGATCCCCGACTCCTTGACCATTACCTCGAGAATGTCGTAGTCATCCTGAATGCCGCCGCCCGGATGGCCCGCGATACCTTGATACAGAGGGTTGCTGCCGCCTCTGCGATCGTCTTCATACAAGGGGTTGGAAACGCCCGGTTCCGACTGCCCCTGCGGCTTCGCGATCACCATGCCGCGGCGGATGTCCTTCTTGTCGATGCCGCGCAGGACAAGACCGGCAACCGGCCCCTGCCAGTCATCCACAGCGGTTACGCCACCGCCGAGAATCACCACGACCGCGAGCACCTCCGCCGTCGGGATGCCATCGTCGTCGTCATCCGCGTCCCTGCCGCGTCCTCGTCCACCCGCATTCGAATGGGCAGGGGCGTTTCCAGGGTGTCCCCGCTCTAACATGACGCGGTCCCCCTTGGCGATGCGGCCCTCGCCATCCCCGCGCACGAACAGCACTCCATCCCCATCCTCTACTGCATCGGGGATGCCGTCGCCGTCGCTGTCCAAGTCGCGGAAGTCACCGGGGCCGGATACCGTCATCGAAAAGTTATTGGCTTGCGCGTCATCCGAGGCGTTGAACGCGCGGCCCGCCACGAAGTCCACATCGGCAATGGACGATTTCCCGCTTGCATCGGCCACGCTGACGCGCACGCCGAACGAACCAAAATTCTGCAGACTGACGCGATCACCGCTCCTCAACGCGCTCGAAGTGGCATTGATGAACCCATCCAGCGCCTTCTTCGAATCGGCCTTCGACAGGCCCGCATGGCTGGCCATCGCCTCCACGAGTTCGGCCTTGTTCATGGCGTGTGCAGGCATGGCCCAAGACAACGCCAAGGCCCCCATGGTTAGTAGACAGACCATTCCCTTGGAAAACATGTGTCACTCCCTCGATAGCTGTTTGCTGACAACGGGTTACGACGCGAACGCCCGGGCCGTTTCCCGCTGACAATCCCCAATTCAGACCTAAAGACTCACAGGCACCGTGCCACACCGACGCAGATTTGTCAAAAATTTATTGCGTACTAGATAAAGGTGTAATGCGGGTAACGCACAAAAAAGGGCGGCGGGAGATTCCCGCCGCCCGTGCAGCCGATCCTGGGAGGCGCTATACGGAGCCGTCCGCGAAGGTCTTGAGGACGACCAGCTTCTCCGCCGTGATCCTCACTTCCTTACCCGTCTGCGGATTGCCGCCGGTGCGAATCTCGTTCTGCGCCAGGCGCGCCGCCATCTCGACGAGGCGGGCCAATGCGCGCTTGTCCACGCCGGCGGCCTCGAGCGTCATCTGCCATGCGACATAGTCGGCGCCCCGGACCTCCGCGAGCAGTTCGCGGTCCTCGATGTCCCCGAGGCAATTCTCCGGGTCGCCGGCGCAGGGGTCAATGATGGACACCGTGACGCGGGTCTTGCTGATGAAATCGCCGAAGCCGATGATCTGCACCTTGTCCCCGGCGTTCACCTGATCGACCACGATGTTGACCAGGGCATTGTAGGCGGCGCGCACGATGCGCTCGTCCAATCCGGACACGCGCACCATCGCCTGCACGAGTTCGCCATCGCTGCGAAGGTTGCCAGCGGCCTGGCCCTGCGCGTCGTACCAGACCCCGCCGGTGAGATCCGGTTCCTCGCTGCTTGGCGGTGCGGGCGGCTTGGCAATGACCATGCCCCGCTTGATGTCCTTCTTGTCGACGCCGCCCAGCAGCAGGCCGATCGTCTCACCACGGTGCGCGCGCACAAGCTGGCGGTTGCCATCGTCGTCCAGAATGACGACCCCCAGAACCTCCGCGCGCAGGCCTTGGTCGTTCACCGGGCCGCCTTGCCCTGGATTCGAGGGCCGGTCATCCGGCCGCTTCTCCAGGTCGATATCCACCCCCAGGGCAAGGTTGATGACGAGCTGCACATCCAGCGCGTCGATCCGGCCATCGTCGTTCACATCACCGATCTCGAAGGGACGCACGGCCTCAATCAGATCCAGCGGCACGACGGCGGCCGCGCGGCCCGGCGCGAGCACGGAGGGATTGCCCGGCAGCAGGTACACAAGATCGCCCACTTCGATGCTGCCGTTTCCGGGACCCATCGCGGCGACGCCTTCCCGCTGCTGAACGACATGGGCCGCCTCGTGTGCGGACTCGACAAGCATCTTGAACGCGTGGCGCTTGGCTTCATCGGAGTCTTCGAACGCCGCGCCGGCCACAAAGTCGAGTTCGCCCAAGGATCGCGCGCCATCGGCGTTGGCGATGACATGGTTCAGGCCAAAGACGCCGAAGTTGTGCAGCACAACGCGATCGCCGAGCTCGACCAGCGCCGTCGTGGCATCCACGAAGGCCTCAAGCGCACGCAAGGCGTCGGCCTTCGAGATATTGGCTTCCTTGGCGATCTGGTCGACCAACTGGGCCTTGTTCATGGCATGGGCTGGCAGCGCCAATGCGCACAGCACCATCAGCGCGGCAAGCGCCGGGAACAGTCGGATGGTGTTCATGCTTCCTCACCTCCATCGTACGCGATTGCCCGAAGCGTCGGCTCCCTGCCGGTGGCGGCAATGCAATCGCCATGCCCTACATAGCCTTCGAAGCTAACCTAGCAAGGGGGGTGGGATTCGTCAAGGAAATTCCGGGAGACCGGCGCAATAGCCCTGCGCAAACTGATCAAACTGCGCAGATCATGGCCTCTGGCCGCTGAAAAACACACGGCGGCCCCGGGCGCAATGCCGGGACCGCCGCGAAGGAATCACGATATACGCTGGGGCGCTACTTGTCGCTGAGCACCGCGAGGCCGGGGAGCACCTTGCCCTCGAGCATCTCAAGCGAGGCGCCGCCGCCGGTGGACACATGCGACATCTTGTCGCTCAGGCCGAACTGGGCCACGGCCGCGGCCGTGTCACCGCCGCCGATGACGCTGGTGATGGTGTCGCTCTCGGCCAGGGCCTCCGCAATGGCGCGCGAGCCCTGGGCGAAGTTTTCGAACTCGAACACGCCGACGGGTCCGTTCCACACGACCGTCTTGGAGGACTTCACGGCCTCGACGAACATCTTGACCGTTTCCGGGCCGATATCCAGCCCTTCCCAGCCGGGCTCGATGCCATCAAACGGCACAACTTTCGAATTGGCATCGTTGCTGAAGGAATCGCCGACTTTGATATCGACGGGCATCAACAGCTCGACGCCCTTTTCCTTCGCCTTCGCCATCACGGTCTTGGCCGTCTCGATGCCGTCCTTGTCGAGGATGGAATCGCCGATCTCGTAGCCCTGGGCCTTGAAGAAGGTGTAGGACATGCCGCCACCGATGATGAGCTTGTCCACGAGGTTCAGCAGGTTCTCGATGAGGAGAATCTTGTCCGACACCTTCGCGCCGCCCATGATCGCGGTGAGGGGGCGGTCCGGCGCCTCGAGCACTTTGCCGAAATACGCCATTTCCTTGGCCACCAGGAAGCCCGCCACGGCGGTCTCCATGAAATGCGCGCAACCCTCGGTCGACGCATGCGCACGATGAACCGAGCCAAACGCGTCGCTGCAGTAGATGTCGCCCAGGTGTGCGAGTTGCTCGGAAAGGGTTTCGTCGTTGTTCGTCTCGCCGGGGTGGAAACGCGTATTTTCGAGCAGCACGATATCCCCCGGTTGCATGGCGGCAACGGCATCGCTGACATCGGGGCCGATCAGCCCGTCCATCTTGGTGACCTTGGCGCCGGTGAGGTCGCGCAGGCACTCGGCGATCGGGCACATCTTCAACTTGGCGTTGCTCGCGATGATCTTCTGCTTTTCCTCGTCGTTCTCCGCCTTTTCGGGCTTGCCCGGGCGGCCGAGGTGGGACATCAGCACGAGTTTGCCGCCGTGCTCGCGCACATAGTTGATGCTGGGCAGTGCCGCGCGGATGCGGGTATCGTCGCGCACGGTGCCGTCGGCATTCTGCGGCACATTGAAATCCACGCGCATCAGGACGGTTTTGCCCTCCAGGGGCACATCCTCGAGCGTCTTCTTGGTATTCATGGCGTCATCCTCCACGGGGCTTCTAAACAACGAGGCGGGCCAAGGTGGCCCGCCTCGAAGAGTGCAATCTATCGGAAGCGGGAGCTTAGCTCGCCATCTTCTTGAACAGGTCGACGCAGCGGTTCGAGTAGCCCCACTCGTTGTCGTACCACGAGATGACCTTGACGAAATTGCCGCCCATCACCGTGGTCAACTCGGCGTCGAAGACGCTCGAGTAGGGATTGCCGATGATGTCGACCGACACGATCGGATCCTCGCAGTACTGCAGGATGCCCTTGAGCGCGCCCTCGGAGGCGGCCTTCATCGCGGCGTTGACGCCCTCGACGGTCGTCTCTTTGTTCAGCTCGGCCACAAGGTCGACCACGGAGCCGTTCTTCACCGGCACGCGCATGGCCATGCCGTCGAGCTTGCCCTTGAGCTGCGGCAGCACTTCGCCCACGGCACGGGCCGCGCCGGTCGTCGTCGGGATGATGGACTCCGCGGCGGCACGGGCGCGGCGAAGGTCCGAGTGCGGCATGTCGAGGACCATCTGGTCGTTCGTGTAGGCATGCGTGGTGGTCATCAAACCGCGCTTGATGCCGAACTCGGCATCCAACACCTTGGCCACCGGCGCCAGGCAGTTCGTCGTGCAGCTCGCATTCGAGACGATGGCATCCGAGGCCTTGAGGGTGTCGCAATTGACGCCCACAACGATGACCGCGTCGATCGTGTCCTTCGGCGGCACGCTCAACAGCACCTTCTTCGCGCCGGCATCAATGTGCAGCTGGCACTGCGCCTTCGCGCGGAATACGCCGGTCGACTCGAGGACAATCTCCGCCCCGCGCTCGCCCCAGGGCAGTTCGGCCGGATTCTTGATCGCCGTGACCTTGATCTCCTTGCCATCGACGACGATGCCGTCGGCCGTGGCGGAAATCTCGCGGCCATAGACGCCGTGAACGCTGTCGTACTTGAGCAGGTGCGCGAGGGTTTTCGCGTCCGTCAGGTCGTTAATGCCGACCACTTCGAACTCGGGGTTGTCCATCAATACGCGGAACACGCAACGGCCGATGCGGCCAAATCCGTTGATGCCAATCTTCGTCGTCATGATAATCCACCTTCTCTCTTATGCCGCCGGGCTGTCGTGGCCGCCGCTTGCAGCGATTCGGTTGCTAGGGTCGGGTCGTAGGGTCGGTTCTGGTGCGAACTCACTCGCCGCGCGTTCTGGAAGTTCCCCACCCACGCGGATCGGCACGCGTAAAGCCAGCGCGGGGTGAGCCACGGCCGATCGCGTGCGATATGGCGGGACGATCAGCGCGAGGCCTATTCCCAGCCATACCTTTATTCGAGCCCGTAGTATGCAAAATAACGGGCTGGGGAATCAAGAACGGTGCGCTTTGGAGCGCCGTCAGCGCGATTCGTTCCCCTCCGGCGCGAGATGCTTCTGGATGTCCGCATCCGAAACCCGCACCCAGGTCGTCGACCGGCCGAAGGCCGAAATGCCCACGAACCCCCGCACGATGAGCTGCCCGTTGCGGTCCAGGCGCATCGTGCACTTGTAAGTGCGGCCGTTGTTCGGGTCGTAGATGGTGCCGCCATCCCAGCGATCACTCGCCCGGGCCGTGAACTCCTTGAGGATTTCCAGCCCGATTATCGGCGTCTGGCGCTCATCGGACTCGGGATTATTAAGATCCCGCTTGAACTTGCCGAGGTACTCCGCATCCACATCGTCCGCTTCGGTGTAGTCCGGCTCCGCCAGCCAGACGATGCGGCCCGTGTAAACGCCCTCGTCATCGCGCGTGATTTCGACGATGGACTCGTTGTCCTCCGTGTACCAATGGCCCGCGAGGCCATCGGCGAAGGCGGGCAGGGCAATTCCGATCATGGCGAGTGCTACGAAGAACTTCATCGTCTGCTTCCCGGTTGGTATGGCCGTGGAGATTGAGGCGTCAATACGCGAGGTGTCGAAAATAGCGCAGGATTTGCAGATAAGTCATCGGGCCGAATAGAACCGCGATAACGGCCACTACCACCACCACGGCGATTACCGAGGCAAGGTGATCCATCAGCCGCTCTTTCCAAGTCGGCGGTGCGATCGGTACCCGCTTTGGCTTTGGCTTTGGCTTCAATATACGCGCTTTCCCGTTGCCCAGCGGTAAACCCGCCGCGCACCGGTGTGTGTGGACAGGGCGGTCATCGCGAGCATGGCGTAGACCCCGACGGCCAGGATCCCTGCGATCACTGTCGACAGGCCTACCAGCCATTGCTCTCGAGACGGCCACGCCACCGCAGGCCTATTCCACGCCGAACATCGCTGGAATCATATTGAGGCCCGGCACATTGATGCCCATCACCGCCAGCGCGAAACTGATGACGATCACCCCGAGAATCAGGGCCACCACCGCCGCGAGAAACGACCGAATCTTGTGCATCTTGATGCCTGCCATGCCACTCCCCTCCCCATCTACGCCAGCCGCGCGGTCATCCGCCTATCGGATGACCAAATCCGCGGGCTTAACCTCGTCCACCAATGCCATCAGGCGCTTGCCGTACTCAACATAGGAGTCGTAGAGCGCCTGCTCGTTGTCCGCCGTCTGGCCGGTATGGATGACCGCCGCGAGGTGCGGCTCGATCGAGATGCCGCTGTCGTAGCCATTCGCCAGCAGATCCTTCAGCGTTTCCCGCACGAATCCCTGCCCCTCGCCGCAGTAGCAATAATGATCCACGCCGTCCGCGTCGCGCGTGGCGTCCTTGATGTGCACATAGGCGATGCTGGGCTTTACCGCCAGGTAATACTCCCAGGCGTTCTGCCCGTAGGTGACCGGGTTGCCCGTGTCGAACACGACCTTGAGGGCCGGACTGTCGACTTCGCCGAGCAGGATGTTGCTGTTCTCCGCCGAGAGCCCGCCCCAGCCGGAGCAATTCTCGTGCACCAGCGTGATGCCGCCGTCCTCGGCGATGCGCGCCATCTCCTTCACCCGCTTGATCGCCTCGGCGCGCCACTCGGGCTCGGGCACGGGGTTCTTGTCGTCGTTCGGGTAGCTCATGATGCGGATGAACGGCGTCTTGAGCCGGTGCATGCGCGGAATCGCCCGCTTGAGGTCGTCATAATCCACCTGCGGGTCCGCGGTGATGGGCCGCGCCCAGTTCGCTATCGCGCTACCCAGACACGAGACCTGCATCCCCGCCGCCTCGACGGCATCCGCCACGCGCTGGTACTTTTCCTCGTCCAGCGCGACAAAATTGGTATGGTCGACCGAGCGCAGCTCGAGATGCGTCCAGCCCAATTCCTGGTGGGCCTGGATCTGCTTTTCGATGGGCTGGCCCGCTTCGTCCGAGATTCCACTGAAATACATCGTCATTCCTTCAATTGATTGATGGGGTGCGTGCGCTACGGACGCACCAACTGCGCCTCGATCTCGTTGCGCTTGTCCTCGCCCTCGAGTTGCTCAATCAGGGCAAGGGCAAAGTCCATCGCCGTGCCCGGGCCGCGGCCCGTGACAATCTTGCCGTCCACCTCGACCGGGGCCCCCGTGTTGATCGCGCTCGAGAGTTCAAAGCCGGGGTAGCAGGTGGCCTTCTTGCCCTCGAGAATGCCGGCGTGCTCCAGCACCACCGGGGCCGCGCAAATCGCGCATGCGAACTTGTCCGCCGCGACCTGCTTCTTCAGCAATGTGCCGATTCGCGGATCCGCCTCCAGGTTCTGCGCCCCGACGCCGCCGCCCGGAAGCACCACCATGTCGTACTCCCCATTTAATGCGTCGTCGAGCGACTTGTCCGCGCCAATCGTGATGCCGTGCGCGCCCTCGACGATCACGCCCTTCAGCGCCGCCGTCGTCACATCCACCCCGGCACGGCGGAGCAGATCAATGATGGTGATCGCCTCGACTTCTTCCAGTCCATCGGCAAGGGGGACCAAAACAGTGGCCATGAGATGCCTCCTCCTGCGTGCGTTTTCGTTTCGGGCCGTTCAGTCTAGCCACGCAGCCGCAGACAGTCAATTTTCATCACTACGAGGGATGCTCTTCCTCCCTCTCCCTCTGGGAGAGGGTCGGGGTGAGGGCGAGGTGTCCGCAGATTACGCAGATGGCGCTGATGGGCTCCCTCTCCCTCTGGGAGAGGGCTGGGGTGAGGGCGGGCACACGCGATGGCGTCTCCTGCTAAGAAAGCACGGATCAATACTGGCTGCAACCACATTCTATTGGCAGTTCTCGGTGGGTGACGATTCCGGAATTAAACCACAGAGAACACAAAGATCACAGAGAGGTATTCTTTGTGTTCTTTGCGATCTTTGTGGTT